>Ga0209960_1003281_pt1 | contig 14330 bp, 8 predicted proteins | sample ThiBiot_500_plan_2_FD_183947 | JGI IMG/M metagenome (GOLD analysis project Ga0209960, IMG submission 183947) | Wastewater bioreactor microbial communities from Cape Town, South Africa - Thiocy_expt_500_plan (SPAdes) | ecosystem: Engineered > Bioreactor > Thiocyanate-remediating >... | reverse complement strand
TACATTTTATAACAGTAAAAGGAGGCATTCAACACTCAACTATCAAAGTCCAAATCAATGGGAGAGAAATTATTATAACAATCAAACCGTCTCAGTTCATTCTGTCTAGTTTTTTGTAGAAAGATCAGAAACTCATGGAATAAAGCTCAGTCATGGAAAAACGGGATGTGCTTATGATAACGCTGCGATGGAGAGTTTCTTTCTTACGCTTAAAACAGAGCATGTCTATTTTAAAAGCTACAAAATTTTGGAAGAAGCAAAAGTAGATATCTTTGAGTATATCTTTACATTTTATAATTCGAAAAGGAAACATTCGATACTAAATTATCAGAGTCCAAACCAATGGGAGAATAATTATTACAAAAATCAATTCATCCAGGTTCATTCTGTCTATTTTTTTATAGCAAGATCACTCCAGTTTTTCACGTAATCCGATCACCTCATGCCCGCTAGCTCTTTCTTTCACCAACCCTATCCGTATCGTGAAACTTCGCACCATTAATTGTATCTTGTATGTCAGTCAAGCTCTATTTGTAAGGAAGCGTTTTCGATATCGGTTTGAGCTTTCCATCCACCATGTTCGTTCACCCATCTCATCATCGGTCGCATATACACTGCTTCTAATATATCCGGAGAATCACTTTGCGGGTTGAGCAGTCCTTCACAGATCAACTTCCACAGAGGATTCGAGGAATCTGCCTCGAAAGAAGTTTCTGGATGCTGCACACTAAAGTTTATCACTAGGCTCCAACCCGCAGCGGATGTGCACATTTGATCTACTGCAGCATGCAGGCGTTTGCTCGTCTCTTGATATATCGGACCTAGCCGAGCACGCGACTCTTCTGGATTTGAGAAAATGGAATTAAGCTGAGCCATACGCACGTTACCAAGAATGACTTGGTATCGGGCATTTTCGACATCTCTTTCCACAATGCGGATGGCGGGGGGAGTGGGGTTCCCATCGAGATCTTGGTCTGGCAAAAGCATTGAGCTCGCATGAGTATCGTAAGCGTAACAAGCTATAATTAGACATGCTCGGAGAAATTTTTTACGCATAATATTTTCCTTTCTTAGGTTGTTAACCCCACTTTGTATAGAGAAAATAGGGTTGTTTATACTACTTGTCAAACTCGTAAAAAAAGAGGGGGTCAGTTGTTTATCGGATGCCTGACAAGGGTTTTGCTGTTGTCTTTTGTCCGCCAAATGCAATGAGAATACGAACACAGATATGATAAAATCTCATCAGCTTGATAACCCTTTTGCTCCAAGCCCATTAATTACAGACTCTTCATTGCTCCTACAGGTTTCCGTTCTATAATCCTGCATTGGTATGCTCATTCCTGAGGTTGCTTCTTATTGGATTCCTCCTTCACAACGGTGACTACTGATTCTTCCACATTTATGATTTCAGTTCCCATTTGAGAAGCGGTTTTCCACCCACCATGTTCTCTTACCCATCCCATCATCGGTCGCACAAATTCCTCGTCCAATCCACGGTAAACAGTAGTAGGCGTCCCCACTAACCCTCCACAAATCAATCGCCACACCGGATTTGCATGGTCACTCTCAAAGGCTTTTTGTGTATCCTTCACGCAAAGCTTTAGAACCATACCCACCGCTTTTGAGTGTTCTTCTAAACTTGAGACAGCGTTCATGAACGCCTCTCTGGCAGCCAGCATCTTTGATTTTAAATCGTCACGAGTTGTGTTCGATTGGTACACAGCTTTTAGAATCACAAAATTCTTTTGAGTGCAGTTGAACTTTGCGCGGTCAGCTTCAAGTTTGGATTCTAATGGTCGTAGTGAGAGGGGAATAGGGTTCCCATCGAGGTCTTGGTCTGGAAAAAGCGTTGCGTTCGCGGGAGTCTCATAAGCATAACAAGCTATAATTAGACATGCTCGGAGAAATTTTTTATGCATAATAATTTTCCTTTTTTAAGATTTTACCCCTATCAGGCGCCAAAACAATAAACCCATTTTAATAAGTTTAGCAGAGGACGAGCAAGTGTGTCAATTGTAAAGAAGCCTATAGTGATAACTCAACTTTAGCAGTTAACGCGCGCGAGTTTCTATTTATTAGGGAAAAGAGTTCCGTTTAGGTGGTTTTAATATATCTCGCTCCTGACGAACAAGATAAAGCTCTCTCTTAAGCGCTTTTAATTCTTCTTCATCACATGGCCACTGCCAGGAAAACTCCTTTCTTCTTCACGCTTATATTGTTTAATCCAATCCCCTAAACTAGCGCAAGAGATTCCTAAATCTTGGGCAATCTGCTCAATGCTCTTGCTATTACTAAGATAAACCTTAACGACATTAAGCTTAAATTCTTTATCGTACTTCTGGGTCATATCTTCTCCTTTCAATCAATATTAACCCACCCAGGTTCTATCTGTCCGTTTTAGTGTAGCAAGATCACTCTTTAAACTATAGTTTTTTGCAATTTTGTTAATGAGATCTATAATATTCTTCTGATGATCTTTGATATAAAAATGTCCCCCAGCAAAGGATAATTTTTCAAATTTCCCATTTGTATATTTTGACCAACTAGTAATTTCTTCTTGCGTTACTGTAGGGTCCTGTGCTCCAGAAAGAGCTAAGATATCGAAAGGAAAAAGCTTGGAATTTTTGGAGTAATAATTTTCTGAAATACTAAAATCGTTTTTAATAATAGGCAAAAACAAATCAAGCAACTCATTGTTATGGAGAATACGTTCGTCTATTCCATTGTAAATCATAAGCTCCTCCTTTAAATCCTCATCTCCTAGCTTACTGAGATACTTCCTCCTGAAAGGTAAATGGGGAGCTCTTGCAGCAGAAACAATCATATGAATAGGAAAAATAGAGTAAGCATTGTAAATGGATTGAATAAATTCAAAAGAGAGTAAAGCCCCTAAGCTATGTCCAAATACAAGAAAGGGCTTATCAGCATATGATCTGAATTCTTCAGTTAATCTACAAATGATGGCCTGCAAATCATTTGTTAGAGGCTCCATAAATCTATTTTCTCGTCCTGGAAGTTGAATGGCAATGAGCTCAATATGTGGAAGAAGAAGTTCTGTCCAAGGGAAATAAACGGAAGCCCCTCCACCTGAGTGATGAAAACAAAAAAGTCTCATGAGAGCATTGGGCTTCTTCTTATAGTCTATGTACCAGCTTTGATTAGTCATTGTTAAGCTTTTCTTTAAATCTGATCAAAAGGCCTTAACAGATTTTAAGACCTAATAGTGAGAGGGGCATTGCCTTTGGCATCAATAAATAATTGGTTTGTTACACGCACTCCTTTTGTAACTGGAGCTACAGAATGAGGCCTTCCGGAATGCAAAATCACAAGATCACCTGGTTTTGGGTTAATAATATGTGGCTTCGGCAATAACTTAAAAATTTTCTGCTGCCACTCTGCATTAAATACATAATTTCCTTGATTCATAATCATGGCAAGGGTTTGTGCACTCAAATAACTATAGATCCCCTTTATTTTTCTAAGATCAACACTCCAAATATAAAGCTCGCCTCCTTCTTCTGGAATTTTTAGATAAACATTTGCACTAAAAGTACCATGTAAAGGCTTAAGCCTTGCAAAATCATCTGTATGAACGAATCCATGCTTTGGAGCAGAAAGATTTAAGTCTATTTTTTCATGCATTATACGCATAATAGCAGGCCTTAGCTTTTGACCTAAGTAGTGCCCTGAACAAGCTCCAAAGGGCCAAATTTCATCGAGTGTAAGTCGCAAATGATCTACAGGCCAAGTTCCCCCAGACATTGAACGTTGTTTTTGTATAAAATCTTCTCGTTCTCCAAAATAGCGTCGAAAATTTTCCCAACTATGATCTGCAACTTCCCTAGGAATACTCCCTCCAGCAAAAAACATATCTGTATCAACGACTCCACCAAGCTTCCACTGAGTATATTCTTCGAGCGCACTTTTACTAAGAGACTCAGCAACGTCCAATGGACAAAAACCTGGCACATGAATGGCACACACTTTGTTTTCTGCAATTAATGCTTGCAAGGAATCTCTTGTTAAATGTTTTTCAACAACTACTCTTGAACCATCTGATTCACAAGCTTGGAAATGGGACTCAAACAATTGAAATAGGATTTTGTGAAGCTTTAGTTTATGAAACTTATTTCGTATAAAATTATGTGCTTTCCACTTTTCTTTATTTAGTTTTTTTAAATGGACATTCCAAAGCTGTTCTAACGTTTGTTCACTTATCATATATTATCCCCTAGAGAATTTATTTTTAAGCTATTTTACTTATTTTTACCAGTGTAATGATTATCTCATTACTTCAACACTATATGAGCTATTAGCTCTCAAAATTAACCAAAGAAGAAATCTTTATGGGAAGATTCGATTTCATTAGTTCCATCGCAACTCTGATAATTATTAACCTCGCACCTTAATAACTTTAGAACATACTCGATGAACCTTTTCTTTGATTAACTCATATACACCTTTTCCCACAGGCGGAGCAGAATATAATTTTGCTTCAAAGGGTCTAGATAATATGCCAAACCAAACAAAATCTTTTATAGTAGCTAACCATGATCTCCAACCTGACCTATAAAAAGTTAAGAGTAAATCTTTTGGGGTTAAAGGTGGACCGTACCAACAATTTAAAGAAATAGATTGACTAGGAGAGTAGATATAATGATACCAACCTTTAGGAATAAATAAAACGTCTCCAGCGTTGAGTTGTCCTTCAAAGATCTTCGCTTTTTTAAACTTGGGAAATTCACTGAAATCCGGATCAAGTGGATTTACAGGGCTCTTAAAAAAATTGCTTGGTATAGGATACACAAATTTAGCATCCTCAGGAGGAATTAAAACAACTGTTTTAGTGCCATAAATTTGTGCCAAAAAATTATCACAGTTATCAAAATGTAAGCCAGAACGAGTGTTAGCCCCAAGCCATAAATTAACAGAAGCGTCACAATCACGATTAACGGATGATGGGATAAGATCATAAAAATTATAATCTTCTTTTAATTCTTTAAATACGCTCATATCCTCTTGGGCTAAATAACAACTATTGTTTTCTGACATCAACTCAATAAAATCTGCAAATTTCATAATGGCATGATATGACTTCGCATTATAAAAATAGGGGCAAACCTTATCAGGGAGGTTGGGATTTACATTAAATTCCTTTTCACCATATTTTTCTTTAAAAAAAGATGGGCTCCATAATTTAAACGCAGTCCAGTTTTTTAAACTATTAGAAAATATAAATGGTTCAATTTCATGAACAAAAGATCTATCAATTAATTCTGGATGATAGTCCTCAATACGAGTTAAAAGATTTTTTGATCGATAATACATAATTTATTATTAGCCTATATTGATGTTATTAGTCTAAATAAACCTTCCTAGCGCTACTATAACCTATCTTAGGTGTCAATATAGAATTTTCTGGAAGATTTTATCTCAATAATGGGTACAAGCGATGAACATAGTTTATATATTCTTTCCTTTCTCATTCTCACCTTTCAATAATGTAAGCTCTCTAAAATTTAGAGATACTTATGACGACGAACTGTCACAAATTTCAATAAGGAACATGATTTTCTCTAATAAATTCAATGGCTCTTGCACGGTCCTGTTCATAACCTAATTCTGAGATTCCATATTTCATAGCAAAGGCTTTTATATACTTTCCAATCGCACGTACAACAGGAAACTCACTAGCCACCAGGCTTTCAATAAATTCTCTTGCAGCACCTGGATCCTTTTCATAGCCATGCTCACCTTTCAAGAGACCTTCTATTTTTCTCTGGATGACCTGTAAATTCCCTTGTTCAATAAGGAAATTATTTAATTTTTTTCCAGCTAAAGAATCTTTATTATAGCCATATTCTCCATGTGTAAGTCCCTGTATTTTTCTTTTGATTGCTTCTGGATCCCCTCGCTCAACAAGGAGTTCATTGAATTCTTTTAAGGCTTCTAGATCTTTTGTATAGCCATACTCTCCTCTTTCAAGACCACTAATTTTGCGATCGATTGCCGCTGGATTCCCTTGCTCAACCAAAAATTCATTGAACGTTACGTACTGAGGAGTATAGATAGTATAAGTATAAGAGCTACCCATTCCGTAATGCTGGGTCTTATTTGTGGTTAAATTTTTTAATCTTCTCTCAATATCCTTTGGCTCTCCTCTTTCAAGAAGAAATTCATCGAATTCTCTTGCAGCTTCTGAATCTTTTTCATAACCATACTTTCCGTATACACGTCCTTCGATCTTTCTTTCAATGGCCCCTTGATCCCCTTGCTCAACAAGTAGTTCATTAAATTTTCTTGCAGCTTCTGGATCTTCTTTATAACCATACTTTCCGTATTGAAGACCTTCTATTTTTCTCTCAATAGCTTTTGGATTTCCTCTTTCAAGAAGAAATTCATTGAACTCTCTTGCAATTTCTAGAGCTTGCTCACGTTTATTCCACCTCTTTTCAAGAGTTTCGATTCGTCTTTCAATAACCTCTATATTGCTTTCCTCCAAAAGAAATTGGTCAAACAGAACTCTTGCAGCTCCTGAATCTTTTTCATAACCATACTGTCCTTGCAAAAGTCCCACGATTTTTCTCTCAATGGCTCCTTGATCCCCTTGCTCAACAAGTAGTTCATTAAATTTTCTTACAGCTTCTGGATCTTCTTTATAACCATATTTTCCGTATTGAAGACCTTCTATTTTTCTCTCAATAGCTTTTGGATTTCCTCTTTCAAGAAGAAATTCATTGAACTCTCTTGCAATTTCTAGAGCTTGCTCACGTTTATACCACTCCTCAAGAGTTTCGATTCGTCTTTCAATAACCTCTATATTGCTTTCCTCCAAAAGAAATCGGTCAAACAGAACTCTTGCAGCTCCTGAATCTTTTTCATAACCATACTGTCCTTGCAAAAGCCCCTCGATTTTTCTCTCAATGGCTCCTTGATCCCCTTGCTCAACAAGTAATTCATTGAACTCTCTTATGGCTTCTGGATCTTTTTTATAACCATATTTTCCGTATTGAAGACCTTCTATTTTTCTCTCAATAGCTTTTGGAACACCTTTTTCAACAAGAGGTTCAAGGAATTCTCTTATAGCTAGCGGATCTCTTTTATAACCATAAGTTCCATTCTCATGGCCCCAAACTTTCCTATTTATAGCCTTAGGATCTCCTCGTGCGACATAAAATTCATTAAATTCTAATTCTTTAACATTATCACTTCTATAGCTAGAACTAGGCATTTGGTACTTAGAGGTTACGGAATCTTCTTGTTCTATAGTAACATAAAAATCAAATCCCCTTTCTTTTCTTTTAATAGCTTCTAAGTCTCCTTCTTCAATCAAAAGTTCATTAAACTCTCTTACTTCGATCCAATTCATTTCATAGCCAAAGCTTCCAAATAAAAGTCCTTCGATTTTTCTCTTAATAGCATATGGATCCCTTTTTTTAACCAGAATTTCATTTAGCTCTCTCGCAGCTGATGGATTTTTTTCATAGCCATATTTTCCTTCTGCGAGTCCTCTAATTTTTCTATGGATAGCTTCTACATTTCCTTTTTCCACAAGAAGATCATTAAATTTCCTTGCTTCAATCCAATCTAGTTCATACCCAAAGTTCTCACATAAATGCCCATTTATTTTTCTTTTAATAGCTTCTAAATCTTCTTCTCTAACAAGAATTTCGTTCAGCTCTCTCGCAGCTAACGGATCTTTTGCATAGCCATATTTTCCTTCTGCGAAGCCTTCTCTTCTCCTTGTCATAACCTCTCTGTTGTCTTGGGCAACAAGCACGGAGTAACTTGTTAATAAATCAGTTAAAAAGCTTTGATCTATATACCTTCTAAAAAGAGGCCTGTATAAGTTTAACTGATACTTCCTAACAAGCCTTCTTATTTCTTCTAAGTTCTCTGTTGCATTCACAATCACGCTTAGAAAATGGGAAATAACTTGCTGTTTTGGGTTTTCTCTAAGTTCTCCCTCACTTAAGTAATCTCCATAGTACGTTAGTCCCACTTGTCTCCATAAAGCAGGGTCCTGTGCAACCATTTTCCAATGAGTAGAGACGCAAGCTATTCTTCCCAGGTCATTAGGACAAAGAAACCTAAAGACATTCATTAAGCACTCGTCTGGTATATGCTCAATAGTAACTTTAGGTATTAATGGAAGATTTTCTCTTTGACTAAGAGCATGTCGGGTAGGTGGTAATGATTCTTCCTCATTCGTTGCCTGAACAGGCCCTAACACTAAAACCATACTAATAATAAGTTTAAAAAAAACATATTTCATATTTTTATACTCTCCGTGCTTTATTTCTAATTCGCTAGATCCAGAATTTTTTTTGATTTTACATAAAGTTACATCTCATAAAGTTCGTCCAATTATAAAACTAATTCATCTTCTAACGTTACATCATTAACAAAATTGCTTATTAAGTTAGAACTAAAATTAACGAAAGAATCACTAAGGTCACTAAGTTTTTCAGAGCAATTTAGTACATAAGATGCTCCTTTACTAAATTTTTTACAGATTACTTCTCCATAACGTTTGAATGTAGAATATATTGTGTAAGTCCCAAATGTAACGTCCGCCCCAACAGCTAGTGCAGCAATCCCATATTTTAGGGGATCCAAAATTGTATCCTTTAAATTATCTGTTACAAGAAAAAATGTACCAAATGAGGTTGTTGAAGCTAATACCAAGGCTGTACCCAATAAAACTAAATTTATTTTAGGGTAAAAATGAGAAAAATAATCAGAAGACGGAACTTGAGATCGACAGAGATATATTTTGTCAAAGACATTACCTGATGCTTCCATTACGACATAAGAACCTAGAAAAAAAGCTGGCATGACGGAAAAAGTTGATAATGACCATAATGCGGGCTCATTGTTCATTAAGACCTTAAATCCCTTATATGCCATAACTGCATTAAAAGTTGCACTTGCTACAGGTAAAATAGCCGAAAGATATTTTACTCCCTTCCTAGGGATACCTCTTGCAAAGTCATGTGGAGAATTTATATCTACAAGTGCAGACTGTGTGTTAGAAGTTAAATACGAATAAACTTCGCTAGGAGAGAGGTTTCCACTCAGAAATTCAGAAACATTTTCAATGCCGTCTTCTTTGCATTTTTGAAGAAAATATGCCTTTGAAAACTTAACTATTTTAGCTCCATGAAGCTCTTCAATATTTTTGCCTTTGCATAGTTTCTTTATTTTTTCAAGTTTCAATGATGAAAAAAGCTTATAAAAACCAATAACTCGAGGAATACTATCATAAACAAGGCTTATAAGAGAAAACCATTTAATGGTATTATATTTGTATTTTATATAAACATCAGGAGCGCTGGAAAGGACACCAAGGATAAAAGAAGAAAGGCCTATTCCTATGTTTTTTACAATATTAACATTACAAGTAGATGTACCCCCCTCGTCCTGCTTTGAAGCTTTCATAAGGCTCTTGGTGTCGTCTATTAGTTCCCATATTATCCATGCAGTGATTGCTTCTATACTTAAAGCGCTCGCTCCAACAAGAATATATCCTAGGGCTTCAGAGTTGTAACTCTGCGCTATTTTTCGAGCTACAGCTATTTGGGGAATAAATGGACCAAAACCTCCTACTAAACATCCTATATATTTAAGAATCTCAGAGCGAGATATTTTATTCTCTAAATCATCTTGAAAAGCTAATAGATAAGAATTTGAGAGGCTATTGCTTCTTTCTTCATCTGGATTAAGCGCTACTGCATTAACTTCCAAAGATAGGGTTGATGTAGCAAGATCATCCATAGATTCATCACTTAACAGACGTCTTACTGAAGAAGAAGTGGTCGAATTAATCTCTTCTAAAAGAATATTTTCCGTTCCTTTTAAAATTGAGCCATTAAAAAAAGAGAGCACCAAAATAAAAGTAAAAGCAGATTTAAAAAACTTCATCACTTCGATTTTATACATCATAAAACTCCTCTTTTATTCTAATACGCTTTTCATAACTTGGCCTAAATGATTGATATTCTCATCCTCAAAAATCGTTGAATGCTCTCCAGGGATTGTATACTCACGAATATCAGAGCAATATCCATCCCAACCATACCTAGAGTCGTGAAAACCTTGACGACTTTCTTCTGTTAATTCACTTAACGCAGACTGAGCCTTGATTAATGAAATCTTTGTATACACATTGTTGGGTTTATATTTCTGTACTAACAACACATTTCTATCAACCTGTTGTTCAAATTCTTGTTTATCTTCTTCATTATTAAATGTCATTTTCTGAATTAATTCAGGATTTGCAGCTTCGATTAATATTAATGTGTTCAACTCATCCTGACTTTCTTCCAACTGACGAGCCATTTCAAAGGCAACCATCCCTCCAAATGAATAACCACCTAAATAATAAGGTCCCTCTTTTTGTATTTTCTTAATTATTTTTATGTAATAATTGGCCATGTCTTCAATATCTTTAAATCCCGAAATTTCTTCTCCTATGTAAGGATCATCAATTCCTATAATGGGCCTGTCATGGACGAAATTTTTAAGAGGTAGGTAAGGTAAAGATAAGCCTAATCCAGGGTGTATTAAAAACAATGGTTTTTGCTTTCCTTCAGATTGAACGATGAAAATACTATCGTTACTACTTAAATCCGATTGAAGCTCAGAGCAATTCAATTGAGAGAGCAAATTTGCCAATGAACTTACAGTTGGGTTCTCAAAAATATCAATGATCCTGACTCTTACACCTAATTCTTTTTTGATATTAAGAACCAAATTTACTGCTAATAAAGAATTTCCCCCCATTTCAAAGAAATTGTTTTCTACCCCAATTTCTTTGAGATTTAACAGTTCCTTAAAAATCTCACATAATATATATTCGTTAGAATTTTTATGCGATTTAAGTTCTGTAACTTTAAGTTGATCATCTCTATTTTTTAGGGCTTCTCTATCTATTTTTCCGTTTGTTGTTAAAGGAAGTGATTCTAAAATGATCCATTGATTAGGATGCATATAATCTGGCAAGTGACTCTGACAAAGACCTTGCAGTGATTCAATGAGCTTTCTCTCTTCTTTATCCTTTGGCACAACATATGCTACCAAGCGTTTCTGGCCTGGTATATCTTCCCGACACAGAACAACTGCTTGTTGAACAGCTTCTGAGGACTCTATTGTCCCTTCAATTTCGCCGAGTTCAACTCTAAAGCCTCTCAGTTTGATTTGGTGATCGATTCGCCCTAAGAACTCAATTCTCCCATCAGGCAAATAACGTCCTAAATCTCCTGTTTTATATAAACGACTTCCATCCTCAAATGGGTTCGGAATAAACCTTTCCCCAGTCAATCCAGGCTTATTGATATAGCCTCGGGCTAACCCTACACCTCCTATATAAATCTCACCAACTACTCCTGCCGGGACTAAGTTTAAATACTCATTTAATATGTGTATTTGGATATTTGTGATGGGTTTACCTATATGGTTTATTGAATCAATAATTCCTATAGTAGCGCAAACTGTTCCTTCCGTAGGCCCATAAGCGTTAATAATGTCAACAGAGTACTTTTTATAGTTTTCAACCAAGGATAAATCAGCGGCTTCTCCAGCTACAACTACTCCCTTAGAATATTTCACAATAATATCAGATGACATTTGTTTTAATACACTTGGCGATAAAGTCATCTGATCAACTTGTTGTTGATCTATTGTTTTTTCAACTTCGAATAAATCTTTATTATTGCATAAAACTAAGGTACTACCTTGAGCAAAGGTGCAGCCTAACTCAGATATAGAAGCATCAAAACCAATAGAAGCAAATTGTAAGGTTTTGGTACTAGAGTTGTATCTAAAAGCTTTTTGTTGTGCTAAAGATAAATGGACGAGACTCTGATGTTGCACACCAACACCTTTCGGTCGACCTGTAGACCCTGATGTATAGATTACATAAGCTAAATTATTAGGTAAAAGGCCATGTTCAGGAGAGGTCTTTGGTAAGTCTTTTAAACTATTCTCAATGTCATCTAAATTAATCACAATCTGATGACCTAAAGAGAGAGTTTCAAGTTCTTTATTGCGGGTTAATATAAAAGGCACCCCGCTATCTTCTAACATATAGTCTAAACGTTCTGATGGATAATTTATATCTAAAGGCACGTAGGTTCCTCCGGCTTTTAGTATCCCTAATATACCTATGATCATATCTATAGAATTACCAATCGCCAGGGCTACAGGTACTTCAGCTTCAACTCCTAAACTACGAAGATAGTGAGCGAGCTGGTTAGTACGTTCATTTAATACGCAATAAGTTATTTGCTGATCTCCAAATGCAACAGCAATAACATCTGGAACTCTTTCTGCAGATTGCACAAATAACTCATTGATATTCGAAACTTTTGGATATTCATACTGGGTTTCATTCCAGCGTTTCTGTTGTTTCAATTCTTCCTGTGTTAAGAGAGAAAGTTCCCCTATTTTTTGCGAAGGATTATTGATAACATTTATGATTAATTGCTCTAAGTGCATAAGCAATTGGTGAATAGATTCTTCTGTGAAGAGTTCTTCACTATAATTAATGCGAGCTTTTAAGCAATGATCAAAAGATAAATTAATTCCTAATTTATATTCCCCCTTTTCCATGCCTTTCATAAAATTAATTTCTAAACTGGATTTCTGATCAACATTATTTTGATCAGGATAATTTTGATAGACATAAGTGGTATCGAAAAGACTAGTTCGCCCTTCTGCATGTAAAGATTGGATCTTCCATAAAGGAATATAAGCATGCTCTTGCATTCCTACCATTTGACTTTGCATTCGGTTGATGAGTGTTTCTAAACTCTCGCTTTCTTTAAATTGTACTCTCAGTGGTAAAGTATTAATAAAAACACCTACCATAGAATCAATACCTAGCAAGTCATTCTGACGACCTGACACAACGACGCCAAACGTCACATCGTTTTGTCCTGTGTAAACACTTAACACAACGCCCCAGAATGTCTGCAGCACCGTATTAAGAGTCACTCCTAATTTCCCTGCATAGTCTAACAATTGTTGGCTTGCTTCTTTATTTAAGACAAATGAAGCTTCTTTAGGTGTTTTTGTTGTATCCTCTCGAATATCTTTACTTATGAACTTTGTAGGCTTTGCTCCCCTTAATATATTGCTCCAATAGACTTCTCCATCCTCCTCATCCTGTTGGGCAAGCCATGCAATATAATCTCTGTAAGGTCTCCTTGCTGGTAGGTTAATGACCTTCCGAGCAACTAAACTCTCATAAATACTTCTTAATTCTTCCAGTATGATGACTCCACTCCAACCATCACTTAAGATGTGATGATAACTCCAAAGCAAATAATGCTTTTGATCATCACATTTGAATAAACTCCATCGCATTAAAGGTGCTCGCGTAAAATCAAACCCTTGTGCCCTATCTTTTGCGATATATTCCTCTAAGCTCTTTTCTCGGTCTTCTTCGGTAAACTTACACCAATCCTCTTCATACCATGGAAGATCTACTGTCTTGTGAATGATTTGAATCGGCTCATCTAAATCCTCCCATATAAAGCTTGCTCTTAAACTCTCATGACGCTCTAATACTTTTGTCCAAGCTTGCTTGAGGATATCAACCTTTAACTCTCCCTTAAGCTCAAAGACAAGCTGGATAAAATATGCATCTGATGACTTTTCAGACAAAGCATGCAAAAAGAATCCTTCTTGTATAGGAGACAAAGGATAGACTTCTTTGAGGCTTGAGATGGTTAAATGTTTATCAACTTGTGATTGCAATAAACGACAGAGAGGAAAGTCTGAGGGACTAAAGCCGAAGTGATTGTCTTGTGAACAATACTCTATCAACATTTCTAAACGCTCTTTGAATGCTTTGGAAAGTTTCTCAATAGTTTCTTTTTTGTAGTGATGGGTACTGTATGTCCAATGAAACCCTAACTGGCCTTGATTAACACCGCCATTAATGGCTAAAAGATGAGCATGTGGGTTATCTAAACTTGAATATAGTCCTGTTTCTCCTTCACCAAAGAAAAATGTTTCCTCATTTCTTTTTGCATTTGACCATTGCCCTAGATAATTAAAAAGAATATCTCCTTGCACCAAATCACAAGCCTTGTGAATTTGGTTCAATATTCCGTAGCTTACCCCTTTTTGTGGGATATGTCTTAAATGCTCTTTGACGTATTTAATACTTTGATCAAGATCAAACGGCTGCGATAAGCTTAAAATGACAGGGTGCATACTGGTAAACCAACCTAAAGTACGCGTTAGATCTAAGTTCTCTCCTAAGTCTTCTCTTCCGTGACCTTCTAAATCCACACATAATTCATATTTACCAAAACAATCCC
>Ga0209960_1003279_pt1 | contig 14331 bp, 15 predicted proteins | sample ThiBiot_500_plan_2_FD_183947 | JGI IMG/M metagenome (GOLD analysis project Ga0209960, IMG submission 183947) | Wastewater bioreactor microbial communities from Cape Town, South Africa - Thiocy_expt_500_plan (SPAdes) | ecosystem: Engineered > Bioreactor > Thiocyanate-remediating >... | reverse complement strand
TTTTTTTTTTTTTTTTTTTTTTTTTTTTTTTTTTTTTTTTTTTTTTTTTTTTTTTTTTTTTTTTTATAAATGATGAATTTGTTCTTTAGGTTCATCCAGAAGATGGAATTTTTTGCTCAGGAAATTCTTATCGTCGATTTAGAAATGGATTTTTACAATCATTGATCATTTATATTCCTGTTCATTTTGTTCCATTATTACTTTGGAGATTTTCTCTTGTTAAAAAGAATCCAGTTCAACTAATTTTGAAAACGTAAAAAAAAAAAAAGATTTCTTTTCCTTAGAAAAAAAAGTCCATAAAATAAAAATAAAATAAATTCAAAAATTTAGCCTTCTTGCTTCTGCTCGTTCTGCTGCATTCCTTGGAACTTTTATTTCTTTAATTTGGACTTGTGTATGTTTCATGAGAAATCTTCTTCAAGATGATACAGTTTATGGACCATTTTTAGGTTCATTACTTTGTGGTTCTTCTCTTTTAATTGAAAAGAAAAATAGGAGATTAGAGTTAGCTTTGTATTGTGTTCCAAGAGCAATGTATAGGTAATATTAACATTAATTTTCATTAAAATTTTTTCTTATTAATTCATTTTACTCAAACTTTTCTTGAATTTTCTTTTCCTTGAAATAGTTTTTATGTGAAGGCATCAAGAAATGGAATTTTACCAGTCATACCAAATTTTGATGTATTTTTATTTTCCATTTCATCTGGAGCTTTTCTTTACTTTTTAGAACATGAACCCGAATCAATTAAACCTTCTTTTGTAAGTTTTATGAAATGGTATTTGTCTTATTAAAGTTCAATTTTGAAAATATTTCATTTTTCTTTTTTTTCGATTTTTTTTCTTCTTTTTTTCTACCCTTCAAAAATTTTGATTTTGAATTATTTGTAAATTATTGTTGAACTATTGAAAATAAAGATATAAAGGATCAAAATCTAAAAAGAAAGAAAAAAAAAAAAGATTTTATAAACTATAATTGTACAACAAAATTATTCTTTAAAATGTGAGAACCAACAATCTTGCAAAACTTGTTCTTGAGTAAAGACCCAAGGTGGTTCTTGAAGATTTCTTTGACTTTGATTTTTATTTTTAGGATCACTCTTCTTTGTAAAAAAGTGAGGAGTATATGGATTAACTTTTCCAGTTTGAGTTTCATGAATAAATCTTCTTTGATATTCTTCTATTTTTTGTCTCTCTTCTGTTGCTTTTCCCCAATCCTCATTTCGAATTGCAGAGTAAACAGGAAACCAAACTTTTCTAGATTCTAAATCATTTTGATTTGAAATTTCTTCCACTACAAAAGGTTCAGGATTCTCTGCAGCCACATCAAATAAGACACCATTTTGTTGAGAACGATTATCTAAAAGATCAATTCTAGAATCCCAATATCCACTTAATAAAAATGATAATTCTCCTTCTCCATCAAATATTTTTCCTTCAATCTTTCTATGTCTACCTCCAATTAGAGGTTTTTCCAAAAAATTAATGACAACAGTTGATCCATTCTGTTTACAAAAAATTTTACATTCACCACTAAAACTTGAAGTCATTTTTCCAATTAAAAAACCTCCAAGGTAATAAGTTGGCATTGTGATGACATACTCCTCAACATTATAATTTACACCTTTTGGATTCCTAATTTCAATTTTTTGAGTTCCTTCAAAATCCATTTTAAAAGATGATCCAGTAAAACTAATGGCTCCTTTAATTTCTCCAGTATAATAGAGCCTTCTTGAGACATCTTGATAATGAAAAACAGAAACTGGTGGATGATGAGAAACTTGTTCAGCAAAACATTGAACTGGAGAGTTTTCCCAAACACAAATAAATTGTTCACCAAGGATTGGATTAAATGGTTTCTTTGAAACATTTTTAAAGATTTGTAAATTTGCAAAAAATAATTTAGTAACAGCAAGGATTCTTTGAACTGAATTTTCTTTATCTCCAATTTGTGAAAATAGTTGTGGATAACTAAGAAATACCATTCTCTCCAAGGTAGAATCTCCTTCATAGATCCAAGATGGAAAAGGGAATTTAATTGTATCTAGATCTTGAATTCCAATTGTATTTTTAAATAAATTTACAAATTGTGTGATGTTACTCACATTTTCTTGTTTCTCTTCCTCTTCTTCCTCTTCAAAATCCAATTTCGTTCTTGATGCATTTGGAGAAGTTTGAGGAGTGAAAAAACTTGAAGATCTAGGTGTAAAAAAACCTGATGATTGAGGAGTAAAAAAATCTGTTGATTGAGGTGAAGTTTGAGGTGTGAAATAAGATGAAGATGGTGGGGTAAAAAATTCTGAAGAGTTCAAATTTTCAATTGAATAAAATGTTGTACTCGTATTCAATCGAGATCTTGTCTCTCCTCCTCCTTCTACAGATTCTCTTGCACTCCTAAATGAACTCCTTGGTGTTCGATTTGTGGGTGTTTGAAATTTTGACTCATTTGAAGAAACTGATCCTTCATTTGCACTTCTATATTCTCTATCCTCTTCTTCATCTCCTCCAACTGGAGGTAACAATGGCCTCTTTTCTAATGAATAACGATCATCATGATCCCTTCTCTTTGAAAATAATAATGGCAGGAAAAGGCTAACCTCCACAATACTAAATCCTATTGAGCTATAAATCAATACTAATGGAAATCTCGAAAATGGATCATTCACATAAAAAATTGCTTTTGTAATTAAAAATGGTAAGTTTAGAAGAACAATAGCTCCAACTAAAATGAATCCTAATATCCTAGATATTGATGTTTTTGAATTCATACTTTGTGATCCTTTATCATTCCTACTCTTCCAACATGATCTCATAAAACAACAACAATCTGATATTACAATAAACAATCCAAAGCTTCTAATAACTCCAACAATGAATAAATCAAACAAAGTAATCTCATATCTATAATTCACTACATGATTCTTCCACCACTGTTCAAATGGGATTCCTTCTTGTTGTAACTGTTGTTTGACCCATAGGAATGAGATTGCAACGAGAAAGACAAAGTCTATTAATGAGAAGAGAATCACTCCAGCTCTAAGAACACGTCTTGAGTTCATTCTCAATTTGAAATTTGAATTCAATCCTTCTTATAAGCTTCTTAAGAAAGTAATTTCGTTAGTTAATGTTGGTTCTAATTATTATTCCAACTTTATAACAGTATTAATGGTTAATATCCTAATTTTACTAAAATAAACAATATGAGCTTCAAGATATCTATTATTGTATTGAAGTAATTTAGTATGAATTGAATTGAAAAGTTGTAGAGTGAATGAGTTTGAAGAATAAAAGAATCTCTCATTGCAATTACTAATGAATGAATGAATGAGTTGTCTTCTTCAAACAAACCAAAGAATGTGCAATTATGAAATCAATATTTCATAAAATATATACCTATAACTTTAGAAAAGAATGAAATCAAATTAGTTGATTGATAGTAAAAATATAGATTAAGAAGTTAAGTGAAGAGTGATGTTGAGTTCAATCTCTTAATTGTTTTATTGAATTGAGAAGAAGTATAAGGGATCGAGAGATTCAACCAGTTGATTGTTTACTTATTCGTCCCTGAAATTTAACGCTTTTTTTTTTTTGAATCTCTTATTTTATTTCAAAAATTAAACAATTATATTCTCTTATATTTCTATTTTCTTATTTTATTTTCAAAAATGAATATCTGTTAATGAATTGAAACAAAAACAACATCCTTTTGATCTTTCTAAATGATTGTGAAGTTTGGATGTTGGAGTGAAAGAAGATGGATCCAAAAATTTAAAATTACAAACGACACAAGATTGACTTTGTCTGGGATTTGAGATTGTTAATAAGGTAGATGGACATCGTGCTATTTTATTGATTATTTTATGGATCTTCATTTGATTTTATTTTTTTACTTTTGATTGAAATTGAAATTGAAATAAATGAATAAAAAAATCATACACCACTTATGTCCATTAACACAAATTGATTTCGTATATGAATCAATTGGAATTCCTAAAGATTTCATTTTTTTTTTTTTAATTCTTATTTTATTTTACTGTATTTTATTTTTAAATGGAAAAGTTCAAAGATTAAACATACCTGCTTTACATATTGAACAAAATTCTAAAAACTTTTCATTTGATTGTGGATATTTTGTTGAAAGTTTTTCGATTTGATTGGTTAGTTGTTTATCATTTGAATACTTTGTGCTAATCAGAGACATCATGAGTCGAAGGGAGAGTAAATCTTGAGGATCTGAAAAGTTTATTGTTCTTGTTCTTGTATTTCAATTTCTTGAAGAAGAATAATGTAATACCATTCAAATCTTCGAGTCCAAAAGAAAGAAAAAGTTTTTGGAAACTCCAAAACCAAATATCTTCTTGAAAATTTGTTAAAGAATTTATTTCTTCAATTTCAAAATCCTTTTATTGTTCGTGTTTTTTTTGAAAAAAAACTTTAATTTTAATGAAAAGGAAAAAGAGAAATTCAAAGGAAAATACTTTCATTGTTAACCATAAATTATGTAAAATAATTTTTGCAAGAACTGCTTGATTAAGATTGGTTTTTGTTGATGCCTTTGATAAAAATTCAAGAACAGCTATTAAATGGTTTCTTCTCTCTTCGACTTTTAAAATTTCAGCAACATCCCATAAAAGATAAGAAAGAGTTCCTAATTCTATTTATTTATTTATTTTTTATTTTTTATTTTTTATTGAGAAAAATCAAAAATTCTAAAATTAATTTACCAAGTAGATTATCAATGGAGTTGAAACTCATATAAAATTCAATAATTTTCAAAAGATCTTGAACTTGAACTTCTTCAGTTTCACAACAAATGACCTCTTGAAGCTTCGTTCTATTGAAAATAAATAAATAAATAAATATTTTTTTTTAAAAAAAAATTCATTGTAATTTATCAAAAAAAAAAAAAAAAAAAAAAAACTTTTGGATTGTAAATAAGAAAAGGGAATTTGCAGATATTGTACAAGAATAAATTGGTTGTTGAAAAAGAAATTTTAAACTATTTTGAGAATCTCCTTGATATTTTGTTGAAACAATTGCTGATGCGATTTGAGGGGGGAAATCAATATTTTGAACAAATTTGCTAAGTTAATTCATTAAATTTAAGTTTGAATTAATTAAAAAATTAAAAAAAAAATACTCTTCAAGAATGTCAAGGGATAAAACTTCTCCATCATCAAAAAATAAAGTTAATTTACTTCCATTAAAATTTAGAAATCCACCTATAGATTTGTCAAATAAACCATTTCTAATTGAGTTTAATTGAAAAAAAGTTACAGGTTGGATGTGAAAATATATTTGTGTTCTCGAAAAAATTCTTTTTTGTGATTTTTTTTTGATCTAGTTCTACTAATAATACAAGGTGAGGCTTTGCAATGAGCACTCTTGTTGGATGCTTTTGAAAAGAAAGAATAGAAAAAATGTTAAAAGGAAAAAAAGAAGAATAAAAAAAAAAAGGTTATACATTCTGAGGCTGATTCCGAAAATGTGTTACAAAGGTTGCTTGGAGATGATCAATTTCAAAGAGTTGGGATTGAAGTGAAAATTGAATTTTTTGAGAGAATATTTCTTTGATATTTTCTCTCTTAAATTGAGAAAAATCTAAATCCCAAATAGAAACAGAACCATCAGCAGAACAAGTTAATAAAGAATTATCTGTTTCATAAAGAAATATTGGATTTTATTCTCCATTTTTTCAATTGGAAAAAAAAAAAAAGTTACTTGAAATCCAAAGAATTTTTGTAATCCAAGATTGATGCCCACTTAGTTTCCCCATAAAAAAAGGATTGTCCCTTTATTTATTTTATTATTATTTTTTGTATTATTTAAAAAAAGTTCTTCATTTCAAATTACCCAAATTGTGACTTCAATTCAAAACAAAGAGGAAATCCCCAAAAAGTTATTTCTCCATTTTTATTTCCAATTGCTAGAACTATTACTTGCAAATTGATAGGATCTTCAATTTTTCTTTTTTTAGAATTCCTTTCAAATTCATTTAATTGAATATCTTCTGGATAATTTAAATCCATTATTGGTAACCATTCAAGAGCTTTTTTGAGATTTTTTTTTAAAAAAAAAATCATTCCTCTAACAAAATATAAAATCAAAGTAAACCTGTTGTTTCAAAAAAATTTCGTCTATATTGTAATTCTTCTTGAGAAATCTTAGTATCTCCAAAATTATCCTAGTTGGAACAAAAAGAAATTGAGTTGTTTTTGTTTGATTTTTTTTTTTTTTTCAAAAAGTCTACAATTTCATCGAGAGAAAGTGGTGATTTTGGAATTCCTGATTTATCAAGTAGAGAAATATTAAATATTAAATTCAAAAGGTAGGGAGTTAAATCAACTATCTACAAATAAAAAAAAAAGTTTTTTGAGACATTAAAAAAAAAATTTTTTTTTTTTGAAAAAAGAAAAAATCACGAACAGGATTTAGAGAATAACTTCCCAATGTAAAAATACATAATTTGAATGTCGTTGAGACAATTGCAAGATATCCCCTAGATAAATAATATTATTTGATTTTTCTTTTTTCAAAAACAATGTCCATACCCAAGAGATCTTGTAGCCAAAACTGAAGAATGTGAAATAATTCGAATAGAATTCATCTCGACTTCAGTTAATCCATTCATTACTAATCTAACATCAACATTATTGGCTTGATTAAAAAAACAAAATAATAAACAGTAAATCAATTAATCAACACAAAAAAAAAAATACAATAAAGATGTAATAAAATTTACATGGAATATCATTCACATTCCTCAACAAACTTGTAGGAAACTTCATTGTCAGACTCAAATTCAAATTCTTCATCTTCGAATTCTCAAACATTGAATTGAGTCGTGTCCATAAGTTGTTTGTAAAGAGGACATTGTTGGGACTCAGCGAAACTAGCGGACTCAACATTTTTACAAAAAAACGGTTTTTTTTATGCCGCCATTTTCCCCACGTGGACAAATCAAAAATCAAAAAAAAAATTTTTTGGCGTTTGGCACTTTCTTTGCCATCTCCTCTTCTTTGCTCACTTTTCTTCATGATAAAAGAAGCCATTATTAGGTAGCTTGATGATTAATGTAGGGACGCCTCTCCATCAAGCACTTTTCATGGTATACAGGAATGGGATGTTATCATGTTCAAACTTGTCGTGCGATTTAGGAAATGTGTAGTGAAAAATATCGGCACAAGCATTTGGGGTGTTAATGAATGATTGAAAGACCTCATCAAGTTTGTTTAGGTTGCCTTAGTTCTTCTTTTGAATCATCGCTTCCTTTTTTCTTTGAGCTCTCAAATCATCATCATTTCCATAATTTTCATTTGTAGGTATTTTTTCAAGTAAGTTTTTTTTTTTTTTTTTTTTTTTTTTTTTTTAAATCAGAAAAGGTAAATAATCTTTGAAAAGTTTAATATTCGCATAATAAATTTGACCATGAAAAACAAGATTCTTTTGTCTTGTTCATAATTAAAAAAATTTAATTGACTTCTTTTTTTTTTGAATTTAGTTTTTTCTTACATCGGCTTTGATGATCAAAATAAGGATACTCTGGCTCGAAGGTAAACTTGACTCCTGCTTGATGCCTTTCAATATCCACTCGTTTGGCTCATCATTTCTTCAACTGTATAGCAAAATCTAAATCAGTTACATAAGTTCACCATTGGAAGTTTCCCATAATATTTAATTTATGAGTTAGTCTTTCTTTATTGTTCTTGATGATTTGGAGTGAAGACTCTCCACAATCCTTGCTCCAACAAGAGTGATCAATTGGTTAACCCTTTTTCGTTTTCCCCTTTTTGTTAATGTGTATTATAAGCAATAAAATATTGAAAAACAATGAGCTTTTTGATTTCTTTTTTTTTACAGCGATTTCTTTGAAACAATGACAAAGAAAATGAAAATGAAAAGATCTTCACTTTTAATTTTATTCACAATAGTTTCAATTCATCTTTCAATCACTTTCGTCTTCTGAATTGAAAAAATTTTTCACACATAATTTTTTTTTTTGGTTTTATCATCTACACAATTCATCAAAGGGAACAATAAGAAATAATAATAATCCACACATTAAATTCATTCATTCTGATTTTGGAGAGGCTGAAGTTCTTTTGGTAAGTTTAATTGGGATTTCAACTTGAAGACTTTTGCGAGGTGTTGCAAGATGATTTTGTAAATGTAGATTGGAGGCACTTGCTTGTTTTGACATTCCTGGTTTAACATGAGAAATTTTTCGAACATGTTTTTTCTTGTTTGCAACCATTAATGCTACATAAGTTTCTAATAAATCTGTCATATCTTTTCCCTATTAAAAAACAAAAAATGTATTTGAGTTATAAATTTTGAGATCTCAATAATATCAAATTACTTGATTCGTTTCACAAACAAATCTTCTTCCATCAACCATACTTCCAATTTTCATTGTAAAATTTTCTTTACTACTACTCCAATATCCCACTTGATTAAAACGGAATGATTCAAATACAGTCTTTTTTGAAATTTATTTATTTATTTATTTATTCAATTTAATTGTGTTTGAAAAAAAAAAAAAAAAAACCTTTTCTTCAATATTTATAAAAGAGATTCCACTCCTATTAATTCCAATCATCAATTGAGTGGGTAAGGAAGAGTCAAATGATTGCTAATTTTGAATTAATTTTAATTTTACGATTATTCAATTTTTGAAAAAAAAAGAGAGCTTTTTTTTACTTTCACAGCAAAAAATTCAGTTCCATATAATGGAGATCTTTTTATACATTTACTAATAGCCATCACTTTATCTTCCTTACTTGAAGCAAGGAAAGTTTTTAATACCTAATAAAAATTTAATTTAAAAAGTTTTCAAAAAATAAAAAGTAAAAATAAAATAAATAAAAATAAACCTCAATGAAATGTTTTTCCCATTCGCTAGCATTTATATTTTTATTTGGTGGGATATAATTTTTAATATAATTCCTTTTTTTTTTTTTTTTTTTTTTTTTTAAAAAAAAATGCTAATGGACAATAATTTTTAAATAAAAATAATTTCTACTTTAATTCTTGAAATGAGATGTTTTCTCCATGATGAACAATTGAATGATGAAGTGCCATAAGTACAGCTAAATCTTTTCCTTCAAAATTAATGAAACCATTCAAGATAAGTGGCATCGACTATTTAAAAGAAGTTTTTTTTTGAAAAATTTTTAAAAAAAAATCAAAAATAAATAATACTTGAGCATAAACGAGGTATTCAACATGAGTATTCATTTCGTCAATAGAAGGATCCAACCAAATTTTTTTTCTAAATTCAAGTTTATACATCATATTTAGTTTTGAACTGGAAAGTTCTTGCTGCTCGAACTCCCAAAGTAGATCACCCAAAAATACTGTATCAGGAATACTTTCAACTTTTTTTTTTAAAATTTTTTTTTTTTTTTTTGTTATGTTGCCAAAATGTTTAAAAAAAATAAACCTTCTCCTTTCGATGAAACTTTATAGAGTCCATATAAATTCTTTTTCTCAAGATTAAATTTCGGAAGAATAAATCGAACAACATCATAAGCAATTGTTGAAGGTGTTAAATTTATTGTTCTGAATTCTGTTAAAAATCCATTTGGGAAGTATATTTTGGTCGTATGAGTTGTCATTTGCTATAGAGTTTCAAGAAGAAAAGGAGAGAGGAATTAGATCAAATAAAACTAAAATTAAAAAGAAAAAAAGTACCATAATTGAATCGATTTCAACTTTTGTTGGAGGATAACTTCTTTGTAAATCTTGCTTTAAATCTTGGAGTTGATACCGAAGGTTTTTGCAATGTTGTGCCATTTTAGCTATCATACCATTCTCATGTTTGGTATTTTCTTCAAGAAACTTTGAAAATGTTTGTTCAAATCTAGAGGATGGGAGGAAAAAACCACAATAGACACAAAGTAATTCCCATCCCTTTTTAAAGCTTGTTCTATTTTAGTTTTATTAATTTTGAATTAATATTTTTTTTTTTTTTTTTTTTTTTTTTTAAAAAAAAATTAAAAGAAATTTTTTTTTTTTTTTTTTTTTTTTTGAAAAAACAATGAAAGGAAACTTGTGCTTATTTTGAAAAGTTTGTTTCATAACATGGAGATAAAGTTCATCTCGATAAATATCTTTTGGTGAATCCAAACCAATTTCAACCAGATCTTTTTTTTTTTAAATTGAAAGATAATCGTAATAAAAAATAAAAATAAAATAGAAAGACAAAAACAAACTTTGAATTAACTCATAAATGGGTTTTTTGCTTGGATAATCTCCCATAATTTTCAATAAAGCTTTTAAAAATTTTTTTTTGGTTTGAATTTGAGAAGAAAAAAAAAAAAATTTTTTTTTTTTTGAAAAGAAATTACATGAAAAAGCTCCAACAGCAAATTTTTGTTCCTCTGGTGATTTTAATTCAATATGTAATGGTTCTGGGATCAATTCCTAATTATTTATTAATTAAAAATTTTTCAACCATTTCTCTTTTATTAACAGGGTAGAAGAAAAAAAAAAGATTACTTTTGAATAAGTAAGTTTTGGTTTTGAATCTTTTTCTCTTATAGAATTGGTCTTTCTTAATATTCCTTTAACTGTTCCCTTCATGGTTCCTTTCATTGTCTCCTTCATAGCTCCTCTAAATGAAGATCTTCCCATTGATGGTTCAGCTCGAATATGTTCATCAACATAATTTTGAATACTGAGCAATTTATTTTTATTTTTATTTTTATTATATTTTTATTATATTTTCTTGATTTTTTGAAAAAAGTAAAAAGTAAAATCAAACCTCTTATTTTCTTCTTGTTGAAGAACAGGAAGACTATCTCTATTTCTCAAAACTGCAAATGAAGGAACGATACCAGATTCTGTGATCACACCATTTTCACTTGTCAACTTTTATTAATTAATTATTTTTTGAATAAAATCGTTATTTTATTTTGGAAATGAGAAGGAGAAATGAATTCCTTACAGAAACTTGAAAAATTGAAGTTTCTGTGGTTTTTGGAGGACCACAGAGCATATGAATCAATTCTACCGGGAAATAACCAATAAAAGGACTTCGAGTATCTGTTTGTAAATGTCCTTTACACCATTGTGGGTCTTCTTTGCTGTGTTTTATTCATTTTTATTATTTTATTTATTTAAAAAAATAAAACGGTAATATGAAAAAAAAAAAAAAAAAAAACTTTGTAATAACTATAATATCTTCTTTTCTAAAAGTTAACATTTCTGGATCTTGAGTTCCAATATGATCATACATTGCAATTGCATAATTTGAATGATTTTGCATTTTACGCATATGATCAATAATAAATTGACAAACTTCAGCACCTAACTAGAAAATAAAATAAAATAAAATAAAAAATAATGTTGAAATAATGATTTTTTTTCCAAGGAAGAAAAGAGTTTTACCATAGTTACAAGACTTAATTTCTTTTCATTTGTTTCTAATTGAAAGGCATCAGGTGTACTTGAGAGTGCAATAATATCAAGATAAGATATTGGAACATCCTAGAATAAATTGGGTTGAAAAGAAAGAAAAAGAAAGAAAAAGAAAGAAAAAAGAAGAAAAAGGAAGAAAAAAAAAAAAAAGAAACATTTGAGTTATCTGATTCAATAAATCCAATTTCATGTTCACCAAGAACAATTATTACATCTTCTATTTTACCATCACATGTTCTCTACAAAATAAAGATTTTTAGAAGTCAAGAAGAAAAAAAAAGGAAAGAACAGAGAGAAAAAAGAAAAATAACTTTAGCAGGAACACATTTTCCAAATTGATTTGGCCAATTTTTCCTTGCAATATAGATAAGACCAAGTTTTGCTTCTTTTGGAGTTGACCATTTACAACGACTAAGTTGTTGCTAAAATATTTGTTTGTTTAGATATTTTAACAATTAATATTTGGAAAAAAGGAAAGTATTTTTTTTTTTTAAAAAAAAAAAAAAAAAAAAAAAAAAAAAAAAAAAAAAAAAAAAAAATATTTTTTTTTTTTAAAAAAAAAAAAAAAAAAAAAAAAAAAAAAACCTTAATGAGTACAAATAATTGTTCGACCTCTTTTGGGCCTCTAGGCGACTTGAGCTCAGGGTACTTATTCAAGACTGAGAATAACACAGTATCTTTGGTTTCTGAACTTGCACGTCTAAATTGAAAATTGGGATTTAAAAAAAAAAAATAGAAATAAATTAAAATAAAAAATTTTACTTTTTGACAAAATCTGCCTCAATTTTTCCTTCTAAAGAAACATAATAGTGTGCTGCTAAGGCAGTAATTGCTCCTTCTGAACCACAAGATACTTTTCCCAAACTAATTTGATTGATAATTTGTCGAAATATTAAATCAATTGCAGTATTATCTTCAATAATTTCATTTGGTTCAAAATACTCCTTTTTAAGTTGGAAAATGAATTTTGAAGTTGAATTCTTATTTTCTCCTGGGGTTTCTTTTTCAGGTAGGAAAAATTTTTCTCCAAGAGATAAAAAATCAAAAAAGTATCCTTTCCTTCTAACCAAACATTTTCCTACAATTTAGTTAAGATGAAATGAAAATTTTTAAAAAAAAATAAAATAAAAAAATGAAATGAAATGAAATTCAATAAAAATGAGTAACCATTTCGATATAAGTTAAAACCAGTTGTATGCTTCAAACTGAAAAAGGTTGCCACTGATTCAATAATTTCACTAATAAGGGTAGCTGATTCAACTTGAATTTCGGCTATTCTTTGATCTTCAGCCATGACACAAATTGGTATATATGTTTGTATTTTCGCAGCAGTTAATTCTAATCCACATGGAGGCATTGCTCTAACATAATTTCTATTTTTACATATCTTTTTTAATCTCAACCAACAATATGTTTGATATCCATAAAGACCATTATTTAAGATATAATTTTCGAGATATTTTTCGAATTTTTCTGAAGGAGGAAAACATCCTAAACAAAGACTTAATAGATACCATCCTCTTGTAGTTGACATTCTATTTTTAATAGAAAATGAATATAAAAGAAGAAAAAAAATCAAAAATCAAAGATAAAAAGATACATATTTGAGTTTCCATTTGTTTGTTTGCAAACTTGACAATAAATTTCATCTCTAATACCTTCATTTAAAATTCCTTTGAATATTAAATCATCAATTTTATCTTTCATTTGCATCTCTTTATTTGTTCCATCTAATCCAGGTTCAATAAAAGCAGTAACCACTTAAAAAAAATAATAATGTAATCATTAACAATTGTTCAAAAAAAAAAAAAATTCTGATAATAATAGTATAAGAGAAATAAGAATTACAAGCAAACGATTCAACTGCTTCCATTTGAAGATCTTTATTTGATAAACTTAAAAGAGGAGTAGTAATAAATTCCTTAAATGAAAATTGAAAAAAAAAAAAATTAATAATTCAATTTCAATTTCAATTAAAGTTAAAATTAAGGTTTACATTGGAACAAATTGAAGAATGTTTAGCTTGAAAATAAGTTGCCGCAAATTTTCCAAAAGTGAATCCAAATAATTCCTTTTTTCTATTTTTTTATTTTTTGTTTTTGGGGTAACAATAAATTGAAAGGGCTGAATATAAATGATAATAACCTTGCTTCAATTTCATCTATTGAAGGTTCTGTTGGTTTCATTGCTTTTCCAGAAAGTGGAATCAAGAAATTATCTAAACTAGTTAGCCAACCTAAATTTAAAGATGAAAGTCTAAACTCTTGGCTACTCCAATCTTTTGGTAGTTCAAATGATCTCTATTTTATTTTATTTGATTTTTTTTTAAAAAAAGAAAAAAATCAAAAAAAAAAAATAAAATAAAAAATTAACAGTTTCGGGGCTTGAATGTTTAAGATAGCTGGGTTTTTCCCTTTCATTTCTCTCTCTTTCTTTTTCCATAGCTTGTTTTGCATCTAGTTCTGCTTGAATTTGAGCTTTTTTCCTTTCTTCTTCTTTCTTTTGTTCTTCAAGGGCATGTTTTTCTCTTTGTAAAACTTCTGCTTTTACTTTTTCTGCTTCAGCCAATCTATTATTAATAATCATAAGAAAAATTTGATTCCTTAAAATTGGTGAATAAGTTCAAAGTTTACCTAATTTTCTTAGCTTCTTCGCTTTGAATTTTATTTAAATAGGCATTTTCAAGGATCTTCATAGAAAGACCAATTCTTAAACTTGCTTGAATTTGTCTAACAATTTTTTGAGTGTCAAGATACCTTTTTCTTGTTCTGTATTGACGAAAAGTGCTTTGAATTTTAATTGCAGCTTTTTTCTATTGTATTTTGTTTTTAGAAAAAAAAAACAAATTCATTATTTGAATTGGCAAAAAAAAAAAAAAAAAAAAAAAAAAAAAAAAAACCTTTTTAAAAAA
>Ga0209960_1003278_pt1 | contig 14341 bp, 17 predicted proteins | sample ThiBiot_500_plan_2_FD_183947 | JGI IMG/M metagenome (GOLD analysis project Ga0209960, IMG submission 183947) | Wastewater bioreactor microbial communities from Cape Town, South Africa - Thiocy_expt_500_plan (SPAdes) | ecosystem: Engineered > Bioreactor > Thiocyanate-remediating >... | reverse complement strand
AGCAAGCTTAAAGCATCTTTTAAGAATCTGATGTCTGCTTCATGAGAAGGCAATCAGCTGGTTGGTATTAAATTGAAACAGGCCTTGCCCTTGGGCTAAAGTCCATCCTGGATTCCGCGACCAAGTCGCGGAACGTAGGGGTGCTTAATTTGCGGCTAATTTGCTCCATTGTTATTTATGCTGAACCTTAAGCCAGCTCTTAATTAATGCCCGTTTGTTAAGGGGAGATGCATCCTGGATTCCGCGACCAAGTCGCGGAACATAGGGGTGCTTGATTTACGGCTAATTTGTTCCATTATTATTTTATGCTGAACTTTAGGTTACGTCTTAATTAATGCCGTATTGTTTAGGTGAGATGCATCCTGGATTGAACAGATATTGGTACTCAAAAGCTCAGGCTTTGATTGTCGGGATGAGTAAAAGCTTCGTGGTAGGCAAATCCTTTGTTATGTATTAAATTGAACTAGAATATATTCGCTACGTCCCGCGACTTGTTCGCGGGATCCACCGATGGATCAATGTGGGTATTTTGGCTTGAGGTAAGCTAGGGAATATATTTAAGAACTTTTAGATGCTGGTATTAAGCGTTTAAGGCTGAGTTAACATAAAACTTAAGACAGAAAGAAAGCTGAAACTTAAGTAAATGCGAATAATGAATATTAGGATAGTAGCCTAAAGGAGATAGCATGAGCTTTTTAAAAGAATTTAAAGAGTTTGCAATAAAAGGGAATGTGATTGATTTAGCGGTCGCAGTCATCATCGGCGGTGCTTTCGGTAAAATAGTCAGCTCCCTGGTAAGCGGGATTATCATGCCGCTGATAGGGTTATTGCTCGGTGGTGTAAACGTTACTGATAAAAGCGTTAAGGTCGGTGAGGCCGTGATAAAATGGGGCGAGTTCATGCAAACAGTCATCGATTTCACCATAATTTCATTTTCTATTTTTGTTGCCATAAAACTTTTATATCTCTTAAAAAAAGAGGAAGCAAAAGAAATTGCGCCTACGCGTGAGGAGTTACTGCTCATGGAAATCCGGGATTTATTACGGGCGCAGAAAAACCATTTAGAGCGATAGAAATTATTATTGTTAGTAATGCTATACTTCAGTTACAAAAACAAAAAAGGATAATTATGAACGACCTATTGAATTTGATTGCTGTGATCATCGTTTTCGGTGTGGGTATATGGTTGGTGAATGCGTTTATTCCAATGCCTGCCGCAATTAAAAGTTTATTAAATATTTTGGTATTAATTATTCTCGTGATTTACATTTTGCAATATTTTGATTTAATTCAAACGCTATTACCTATGCCGCATATCTTAAAATCCTCTTAAATAAGTTCTATGCTGCATCAAGTTATTTGAATGCTTTTGCTGCAGCATGGTCTTTTTGTTCAAAATTTAACACCATATCATCCTACGAGTATTATAATAGTTAAAACATCTATGTAAGGTTATGATTATTTTTACTAAATCTTAGGTTCTCTTCATGAATACATTGACGAACCCTTCGGTTTTATGCCAAATTACTGCGAGTGGATAGTTACAATTCCTGATAGAAATAAATTGGGTAAAATTGTACCTCAAATCCCGCGAAACGAATTAAATGATGTTTCACTTAAATTTAATGATTAAATTTAAGTAATAAGAGTATGGATTGCTATGTCTGAAAAAAATGTTTTATCTCAAGAAGAAATTGATGCATTGTTGCAATCAGTAGACCAAGTTGAAAATGAAGATTCCACATCAACGCAAGATAATCCTCCAGTTGATAAAGCAGCCCTAGAAAATTTAGAAGAACCGTTAATTCCGTCCACTGAAACAATCGAAAACACCGCTGTTTCTTTTAAAGAGAGCGAAGTAAAAACGCTAAACTTCTCCTCTCCTGATCGTATCGTAAAGGGAAAATTACCCGTCTTAGAACGTATTTACGATCGAGCAGTGCGCTCCTTTGCTGCCAATATTTACCAATTAACTGCAAAAGATTTCGAAATTAAGCAAAATCAGCTGCAAATCATTAAGCATCGCGAGTTTATGGAAAGCTTACCCAATCCCATCCTGATTGGTATCTATAAATTTAAGCCATTACGAGGGAAAGGCGCCATCTTATTTGATAGCACGTTTGTCTACGATTTAGTGGATTATTATTTTGGAGGTAGTAGTCAATTTCTTGCACAGAAAGACCGCACGGATTTTACGGCAACTGAACTAAGAGTAATGGAAGTGGTAACTACAAAACTTATTGCCGATTTGGTATCTGCCTGGAAACCCCTCATCCAGCTCGATATTGTCAAATTTAGTGATGAAACCAATCCCCAACTCGTCAATCTCTCAGAGCCTGAAGAATTACTTCTCGTAGTGCAGTGTTCTTTAGATTTTGGAAAGGAAACGGGAGCGTTTTATTTTGTATTACCTTACTCCATGGTTGAACCGATAAAAGAGCAGCTTGAGCTAGGTGCTTCAAGGCCAGAAGATGAGATTGATCCAAACTGGGTAAAATCCCTCAAAGAAGAACTTATGGAGGTTGAATTAACCATAAGTTCGACCATGGCTTATACCGAAAGCACTCTTGGTTCCGTTATTTCTTGGCAAGTAGGAGATTTTTTGCCTATGGAAATGAAAGAAATTGTTACTTTAGATGTTGAAGGCACACCGGGATTTACTGCAAGCGTTGGCACTGCCAATGATAAGCGTGCAATAAAAATTATCAAGAACATTAGTTATTAGAGGACAGGGGAATGACCGATTCAGCGATTGAGCAACCACGCCAACCCAATGCATTACCGCACGAAGCAGATAATGACAAGATGGATTTAATTCTGGAAATACCGGTATCCGTGACCGTTGAGATTGGCCGTACCAAGATGACGATACGCAATCTCTTGCAATTAAATCAGGGAGGTATCGTTCCTCTTGACCGTTTGGCTGGTGACCCTCTGGATGTATTAGTGAATGGCACTTTAGTTGCGCACGGTGAGGTGGTTGTGGTGAATGATAAATTTGGCGTACGGCTTACGGATATAGTCAGTAAAGCGGAGCGTATTAAGCGATTAAAATGATGCAGCAAGCAGTAAACCATTATGAGTTGTTACGGGTAGTCTTGGGGTTAATACTCATCTTATTAATAATCCTTGCATTATCCTGGCTGGTGAGGCGGTTACAACAAACGCATCTTGGCGGTACCCGAGGCTTTCAGCCCCTTGCCCATATGATTTTAGGTCCAAAAGAGAAGTTGGTCTTAATAAAGGCGGGTGAGCGATATTTATTATTGGGACATGGTGCGGGGCAAATTAGCCTATTGTGTGATTTCAAAGATGAGTTACCCAAAGGTTTTGAGCCGGAGAGTAAACCTTCGTTTGCAGATTTATTAAAAGCGGTAGCGGTGAAACGTTCAGTATGAAATCAAAATTTTTGTTTGGTATTATTTTAGTCTGTATTCCCGGTATCGTTATGGCGTCTTCATTGTCATTGCCTGCGGTCACAGTGCAGTCAGGTGCTCAAGGAGCACAAGCCTATAGTGTCAATCTGCAAATATTGATCGTTATGGCTTTACTGACTTTATTGCCCGGTTTATTAATGGCGATGACAGCCTTTACGCGAATTATTATTGTTCTGTCCATATTGCGCCAAGCAATTGGTTTGGCTCAGGCACCTACCAATCAGGTTCTTTTGGGCATTGCTTTATTCATGACTTATTTTGTGATGGCGCCAACGTTTAATAAAATCAATGAGACCGCAATTCAACCTTATCTCGCTGAAAAAATAAACTTCAATCAAGCACTGAATAATGTGCAGCAACCCCTACGTGAATTTATGCTGAATCAAACCCGTAAAAATGATTTGGCATTATTTGAAAAATTTGCCAAAAAAAATCCAGCCTCAATCGATGATTTATCGCTTGCGATCATTATTCCTGCATTCATTACCAGCGAATTAAAAACCGCATTTCAAATTGGATTTATTTTATTCTTACCTTTTTTAATAATCGATTTGGTTGTATCCAGCGTGCTGATGGCGATGGGAATGATGATGTTATCGCCATTAATTATTTCCTTACCATTCAAAATCATGCTCTTTGTTATGGTTGATGGTTGGACGCTTATACTAGGCTCCTTAGCCTCAAGTTTTGCGCAATAGGTACTTTTCCAGGAGGGAAAATGACACCCGAGACCGTGGTAAAAATTTTTAGTGACGGTGTTTATGTGATGCTACTTATAATGTCTGTACTGATTATCCCAGGTTTAATTGTGGGATTAATAGTGGCTATGTTTCAGGCGGCAACCCAGATTAATGAATCCAGTTTGAGTTTTATCCCTAAATTATTTGTTACGTTTCTCATGATGGTTTTTGCCGGACCCTGGTTATTAAAAACACTCATTAATTATACCGATAATTTGATCAGCAACATTCCCTACATAATAGGCTAAAGGCGATGGATTTGGATTACCCCAAAATTATACGAATGATAAGCCAATGTTTATGGCCATTTGCACGAATTGGCGGATTGGTGCTGACGGTACCTATTTTCTCATCGGGTTTATTACCCAATCGAATCAAAATCATTATCATCATGCTACTAAGCTGGACTGCTGCCTCACTGGTCCCACCACAACTAAGTTTATTAAATTTTACCGCTATTTATTTAGTCTATGTCGTGCAAGAAATATTATTCGGTTTTCTTATGGGCTTTGCATTGCAACTGGCATTTCAGGTATTCATTATTGGCGGGCAAATTTTATCGATGCAAGCGGGTTTGGGTTTTGCGGTGATGATGGATCCGGCGAGTAAAGCCAGTGTTCCTCTAGTGGGTCAATTTTATTTAGGGATGATGACTTTAATTTTTCTTTCCCTAAATGGACATTTATTGCTAATACAAACCCTTATGGATAGTTTTAAATTGATGCCAATTGGAGAATTAAGTGTCTCCTCCGCAATTTTATGGAAAGTACTTAATTTCTCTGGATGGATGTTTCAAAAAGCATTGATTGTTTCAATCCCTGCAGTCTTGTCGTTACTCATTGTCAGCTTATCGTTCGGCATTATGACCCGCGCAGCACCGCAACTTAATATCTTTTCTTTAGGGTTTCCCATCACCCTCCTCATGGGGTTTGTTGTCATATATATTACTTTAACGAATACAGCCACCCAGATGACGGAGATTATTGATGACGGCATGCGCTTTTTAATGGGGATGATACGCTGATGGCTGACATGGATCATGAAGAGAAAACAGAAGACCCCTCGGCGAAAAGGCTGCGTGAAGCACGTGAGAAAGGGCAAACGATTCGCTCTAAAGACTTTAATACGATGATGGCCTTAATTTTTGCAGCCTCTATATTTTTTATATTTGGTAACCACATTTCCCGGCAAATGCTGCTCATGATGCAGCAAAGTTTTACTTTTGATATAGATAGACTCATCACCGTGTCTGTGAGTATGGAGCACGTTGCTTATCTTTTAAGTACAATTGGGTGGGTATTGTTGCCTCTGTTCGTATTATTATTTATTGTTCCTCTCGGTGCATCGTTAATACTCGGAGGCTGGGTTTTTAGCAGGGAACAAATGCGCCCCAAGCTTTCTCGTTTAAATCCCTTAGGCGGTTTTAAACGTATGGTTGCACTTAAAAGCTATGTGGAAATGATTAAGGCGTTTCTTAAGTTTTTAGTTGTTCTGACAGTTGCATTAATCGTGTTAAAAACAGAAATTCCGGCGCTAATGTCTTTAGCCCACACCTCAATTGAAACAGCGATACATCAAGGCGCACTTATTGTTGCAACGAGCTTTTTATGGGTGGCTTCCAGTCTGTTATTTATTGCTGCAATTGATGTCCCTTTTCAAATCTATGAACATCGTAAAAGTATGCGCATGAGTAAGCAGGAGTTACGGGACGAGTACAAAGAAACCGAGGGTAAACCTGAAATAAAAAGTGCCATTCGTCGTGCACAGCAGGAAATTTCTCGACGACGCATGCTTGCTGAGGTGCCCAAAGCGGATGTGGTGCTTACCAATCCAAGCCATTATGCTATTGCTTTAAAATATAAAGACAAGGGGGCTAAGGCTCCTGTTGTCGTGGCAAAAGGTAAAAACCTTATTGCCTTTCAGATTACTCGCGAGGCTCAAAATCATGCGGTGCCCGTTCTGGCCGTACCCCCTTTAGCACGAGCAATTTATTATTCGACGAAGCTCAATGCAGAAATACCCCGTGGACTCTATATAGCTGTAGCTCAGGTATTGGCTTATGTATTCCAATTGCGCGATAAAAAGCGTTATGACCATAAACCTGAAATTTTGCAAAACGTACCGATCCCCGATGAATTGGCACGCGAGGAGGATGCTGAATGAATAATTTATTACACCAAGTGCAACATTGGGTACGACAAGGCCTAGGTACCCCCTTAATGCTCATCATGATGTTAGGCATGATGATGCTGCCGCTACCACCATTTTTACTCGATATATTTTTTACATTTAATATCGCTTTGTCTTTAGTGGTGCTTTTAGCGGTCATCTATAGTGAGCGGCCTTTAGACTTTGCTGTTTTCCCGACCGTTATTTTGCTCGCAACATTATTAAGATTGGCACTCAATGTTGCCTCAACGCGAGTGGTATTGCTCAATGGCCATAATGGTACCGATGCGGCGGGTCATGTCATTCAGTCATTCGGTGAAGTCGTTATTGGCGGGAATTATACGGTAGGGCTTGTGGTGTTCATGATTTTACTCGTGATTAATTTTGTGGTCGTAACCAAAGGTGCGGGCCGTGTTTCCGAGGTGAGTGCGCGCTTCACGTTGGATTCTCTACCGGGCAAGCAAATGGCAATTGATGCGGATTTAAATGCAGGGTTAATCAATCAGGAGCAAGCGATTAAACGTCGTTCGGAGGTGGCCCAAGAAGCGGATTTTTATGGCTCCATGGACGGTGCAAGTAAGTTCGTACGCGGTGATGCGATTGCGGGGATTCTGATTTTACTAGTCAATATTGTGGGCGGATTAATCGTTGGAATTTTTCAGCATAATATGACGCTCACCGATGCGTTACATAATTACATTCTGTTAACCATAGGTGATGGACTGGTGGCTCAAGTACCCTCCCTGGTTCTTTCCACTGCAGCCGCGATTATCGTTACCCGCGTATCCAGCGCGCAAAATATGGGTCATGCAGTGATATCACAGGTGATTTCAAACCCGCGGTCTCTAATTATTGCGTCAGCAATCTTAGGAATTATTGGCATTATTCCTGGGATGCCACATGTAGCTTTTATCCTCTTGTCAGCAGGACTTGCAGCGATGGCTTATCTCCTCATACAGCACGAGCGAGATAAAAAAATCCGTACGCCAATTAAAGAAGCTGAGGCGGAAAAAGCTGCCGAAGCACTGACTGCAGATTTGTCCTGGGATGATGTAAATCCTGTGGATGTAATAAGTCTTGAGGTGGGTTATCGCTTAATTCCTCTTGTTGACACGACACAGGGGGGTATATTGTTGAATCGAATTAAGGGCGTGCGCAAAAAAATTTCCCAAGAGTTGGGTTTCTTGATTCCTTCAGTGCATGTACGCGATAACCTTGATTTAAAACCCAATCACTATCGAATAAGTTTGGCAGGCGTGGTTATGGGGGAAGCGGTCATCCATCCAGACCGCTCGCTCGCTATTAATCCGGGGCAAGTCTTTGGAGAACTTGAAGGAATTCAAACACGAGATCCTGCTTTTGGGATGGAGGCAATTTGGATAACCGAGCCGCAAAAAGAACAAGCACATACGCTCGGATATACGGTGGTTGATGTATCAACCGTGGTTGCTACCCACTTAAGCCAAATACTGGAGCGAAATAGTCAACAATTATTAGGATATGAGGAAACACAACAGCTCCTCGATAAATTAAGTATTACCTCACCGAAGTTAGTTAAAGAATTAGTACCAGATAATTTATCGCTGGGCGCAGTAAACAAGGTATTGCAAGGATTACTGGCCGAACATATTCCGTTGACTGATACGCGTACCATCGTTGAAACTTTAGCCGAAATAGCACCCAAAACAAAAGATACTGAATTTTTAATCAGTCAGGTGCGTATTTCATTATCACGATTAATCACCCAAAAAATTAGTGGGGTGCATGAAGAGTTGCCCATCATTACTTTAAAACCAGAACTTGAGCAACTTTTGCAGAGTACACTACAAAACAATGCGACAGGAAACATTAGCTTAGAACCAGGAATGGCTGATCGCATGCAACAATCATTACTGCAATTGGCACAACAACAACGCGCAAAACATGAAAGTCCGATATTGGTCGTACAGCCAGGGATTCGCACCGTATTATCGCGTTTTGCGCGAAGTGTCTCACAAGATTTCCATGTTTTGTCTTATCAAGAGATTCCAGATAACAAACAAATAAGGATTATTGGCACTGTAGGGTAACTACGTTAAAGTAGTTTTTTACTCGTGGTTTAAGATGTTTAACGGAAGAAGGGTTGGATGTACCAGCTCGTAAGAAGCAGGGGGAGCTTTATGAAATTACAACGGTTTGTTGCCGCAGATACACGTGCAGCAATGCAACAAATAAAAATGGCGCTTGGGACAGAGGCAGTGATCTTGTCAAGTACCGAAGTAGAAGGTGGAGTTGAGATAGTCGCCGCCGTTGATTATGATGAGACGGTGCTTTCAACCGATGCTGCAGTCGCTTGTGCTGAACCTCCTAGTAAAGTGGATAAACAGGTTAATCAAACACCTCTGGATGATTTGCGTTTAGAAATACAAACATTGCGAGGCATGCTCGAAGCACAACTTCGAGGTGGTGCAGTGAGCTCGGCTGCTACCGAGCCACTTCATAATGTACTTTTACAAAAATTGTTATACATGGGGGTGAGTCCTACCACTGCCTCTGCATGGATCAAGCAAGTCCGGCCTGAGCTAAATCAACAACGCGCTTGGCAAACCGTATTGACCCATATCACGGAGCAATTACCGATTCGCGATACACGTCGCATAGAGGAGGGTGGGGTCTATGCTTTTCTTGGGCCTACGGGGGTTGGGAAAACAACCACCTTGGCCAAAATTGGCGCGCGTTTTGCGTTACGATACGGTCCAGATAAACTTGGAATGGTCACTATGGATACCTATCGCATGGCAGCCCAAGAGCAACTGATGCTTTATGGTAAAATTTTGGGAGTGCAAGTGTGCATGGCCCAGGATGAAGTATCGCTTACCCGAGTGCTGCGGCAACTCAGTGATAAAAAATTAATATTAATCGATACGGCGGGCATGAACCCTTCAGATGAACGGGTGGTGCGGCAAATGCAAATTTTAGGCACGCATCTGCAATCTATTTCTAAAGTATTGGTATTACCGGCAACAAGCCATTATCAAGTACTGATTGATGCGATTCATCGATATGAGACAAATTACGTTGATCAATGCATTCTCACTAAGCTGGATGAAGCACAAGCAATTGGCGGCGCTTTAAGCGCGGTCATTGAGACGGGTTTGCGGGTTAGTTATATTACCCATGGGCAGAAAGTGCCTGAAGATATAAAAATGGCAACGCGTCATCAATTGGTTGAACTCTTTGCGCAACAAGAACAGAAGTTATTTCCCACCGATATTCCCTATTCATCGCTTCGGGACCAGCAATCCATTAAGGCTCGCTATTCGGTTGGGAGAGAATATTATGCTGAAAGTTGATGATTATTTAAGTGATCAGGCTGCGGGATTACGCCACATAGCTCAGCTTAAACCCTTAAAGATTATTGCCATCACGGCAGGTAAGGGTGGGGTGGGGAAAAGTAATGTCTCGGTAAATCTTGCGGTGCAATTAGCGAAAAATCATCGCGTAATGCTCTTGGATGCGGATATTGGTCTGGGAAATATTGATATCATGCTGGGACTGGCTACCCGATATAATTTGTCGCATGTACTTCATGGCGAATGTGATCTTAATGAGATTGTGCTGCAAGGACCTCATGACCTACAAATTATTCCCGCAGCTTCGGGTACTGAATTCATGACTGAATTGACTTTAAAACAAAACATGCCTGTTTTAGATGCCTTTGCTGAATTAACTATGGGCCTTGATTATCTAATCATTGATACTGCGGCAGGGATTTCAGATGGAGTCTTAAATTTTACGCGCGCAGCTCAAGAATTAATTGTTGTAGTCTGTGATGAGCCAACCTCCATCACCGATGCCTATGCGGTCATTAAAGTGATGAGCAAGCGTTTTAATTATCGGAACTTCCATATTGTTGCCAATATGGTCCGAAAAGAGCGCGATGGTCATGATTTATTTAACAAATTATCGCGAGTTTCTGAGCAATTTCTTCAGGTTAGGCTAGACTATTTAGGTATGATACCGTTCGACGAACACATTCATAAAGCGGTAAAAAGTCAGAAACCGGTATTATTGGCCTATCCGGAGTCACAAGCTGCGCAGTCACTACGTGAGCTTGCTTATGAGGTGTCGCGTTGGCCGTATGCATCCTCCTTGGGAGGCGCTGCTAATTTCTTTTTAGAGCGTTTAGTTATGGATGAGTTATAAGACATTCACAAAGTTGTGCAGGTAAATAAGGAGATTATGGTGGATGCTTTGGCTGCTTATAGCAAAGTGAATCGGCAAATCCAGGAAACGCTGGTAAAAAATCATGCTTTGTTGGTAAAGCGCATTGCCCATCATTTATTAGGTCGTTTACCACAAAGCGTTCAACTTGATGATTTAATTCAAGCGGGTATGCTCGGTCTTTTGGAAGCAACACGGCATTATGATTCCACTAAAGGCGCATCCTTTGAGACCTATGCGGGAATACGAATTCGTGGATATATGCTTGATGAGATTCGCAGAAATGATTGGGTACCCCGCTCAGTTTACCGTAATTCAAGAATGATTTCCGAAGCAGTGCGTGATTTGGAGCATTGTTTAGGTCGAGAAGCTAAAGATGTTGAGATAGCTGCAAAATTGGGTATTTCGTTAAATGAATATCATGAAATGCTTCAAGATTCAGTAGGAAGTCATCTCTATGGTTTTGATGATTTAGGAGTCACGGACGACTCTTTATACGGGGAAGAGGGAAAAAATTCCGATGAGCCTCATCTGAATGCTTTTCGCAATGATTTAATGAATCATTTAAGTGAGGTGATTAAAAGTTTACCCAAAAAAGAACAATTAGTGCTATCACTGTATTATGAGCATGACTTGAATCTTAAGGAAATTGGGGAGGTGCTAGGAGTGAGTGAGTCCAGGATTTCACAAATTCTTAGTCAGGCAACTCATCGTGTTAAATCACGATTACCGGAATAAAAAAAGGTATGGATGCATTAACTTTTTTAGGACTTATAGTCAGTTTTGGGGCAATTATCTTCGGGCAGGTGTTAGAAGGTGGGACAATTAGTTCTTTACTTAATATGTCCGCATTTTTAATCGTTCTTGGTGGCACCATTGGCGCTGTATTATTACAAACATCCCGTCCTATTTTTGCCCGTGCATTACGCATTTTGCCTTGGATTTTTAAACCGCCGCAACTCGACTTTGAAGCCGGGCGCACGCGTATGTTTGAATTGGCGCGTAAAGCACGACAAATGGGTATGCTTTCCTTGGAAAACCATCTTGAAACGGAAAAGTCACCGCTTTTAAACAAAGGCTTGGAACTCTTAGTCATCGGGGTTGATAAACAAACCATTCGCCAGGTGTTAGAGGCAGAGGTTGACCGATTGGAAGCAAATGATCTAAGAGCCGCTCATGTGTATGAAAGTATGGGAGGTTATTCTCCTACTATTGGTATTTTGGGCGCAGTTTTAGGTTTGATTCAAGTGATGCGTCACTTAGCTGAACCCAGTGAGTTAGGTATTGGTATCGCTGTGGCCTTTGTGGCTACGGTTTATGGAGTAGGTTTGGCAAATCTTATATTCTTGCCTATAGCCAATAAACTAAGGACCTGCATTGCACGTCAAGTTCATTTTAACGAGATGATTGTTGAAGGCTTGGTTGCTATCGCAGCAAGCGAAAGTCCTGGTATTCTTTTACTTCGGCTAAATAATTTCGGCCAACTACTGCAGAAGAAAGATGAGATCAAGAAAACGGAAAGTTGAGGAGCATGTAGATCACCATCGCTGGGTCATATCTTATGCCGATTTTATTACCTTATTGTTTGCATTTTTTGTCGTGATGTATGCAATTTCATCGCTGAATAATACTAAGTACAAGTCCTTGTCCGAAGGTATGAAAACAGCATTTAATAAAAAAGACAAAGAAAATAAAGAACAGTCAATTGAAGATCAAAATGATGGACCCCATACCAAAAAAGTTCAAGGAAAATTTCAAGATGGATTAGATGAAATCAATCAATCATTATCGGAATTAGAGGATGCAAATTATAAAATAAATCGCCAGGAAGGATGGATCGAGTTAGATGTTAAATCTGGAGCGTTGTTTGAATCCGGAACGGCAACATTAAAGGGCGATGCGTTGATCAAACTCATGCAACTTGCGGCAAAATTGAAAAAATCTCATGCTATTGTTTCGATAGAAGGGTATACTGACAACATGCCAATTGAAACCCCAGAGTTTCCATCCAATTGGGAATTATCGGCTACACGAGCAGCGGCAGTCGGACGAGTTTTGAATACTTATGGTGTTGCCTCAAATCGAATTATGGTTACAGGTTATGGCGAGCAGTACCCTATTGCTGATAATGTTACCGAGGTGGGGAAGGCTTTAAATCGGCGAGTCAATATTATTATTGCCGCAAACAGGAAAACCAAGCGTCTATTAAATCCCGGAGTGGAACAACAGGCGCATAGTGTTGTTGTTGGAGATAAGGAAATAAAATGATTAATAGTATAATTGTAAGTGTTAACGTTGCATTGTTTGTTTTGATTGGTAATTATTTATGGACACTCCGCAAGAAAATAAATGACTTGGGGCAACGCCTCGAGGGTCTTGCAAAATCGACTGAACAGCTTAGTAAAGATCATCCTGTGCTTATTCATGCAGATATTCTGTTTTCCAAGCAACTCAAAGAAATTAATGAACAACTTGTGAGTATGGATAATCAAATACAAACTTTAGAAAATAAACGCGATAATGATGGTGGTTATCAGCATGCCATAAAAATTCTGGAAATGGGCGGTAATCGCGATGAAATCGTTGATAGTTGCCACCTTTCTCCAGCTGAAGCGGAATTTTTAATGAATTTACAGTCCTACCGTGCCGCAATGAAAAATCAAAAACTCGGTGAAACAATCTGATACACCGTATTTCCTGCATTTTATTAACCGCGCTTAAGGCGCGGTTTGACTTTCTTGAAGCCTTATCTTCCATCCTTGTCATCAAAAGTGTTTGCTGCTAACATCGATTTCTAAAAATTTTATCATTGTTATTAATAATTTAAGGATTAAATCTATGCGCTCAGGAATAGCTCTTGCCGGTGTAATTGGCGCTTGTCTTTATGCCTCGTTATCCCATGCGGGTGAGTCAGGGATAAGTTCCTACACGTCCCCAGTTTTACGCTCCGTAGTTACCTTGTTAGGCGGGTATGCCAATATTAATGCGGGAACAAGACAAACGTTTTTGGGTGATGATGATAACGTATTTATCTATCGCACCTCAGGGGGTGGTGAGAGTACTGGTTTTATAGGTGGTTTCCTCGGATATGAGCATGATTTACCCTGGTATAATTTGTTTGGCCAATTAGGGTTTGAATATGTTTATTACGGACCTGTAACTCCAGGTGGTCAGCATACTGTAGGAATCGAACCTGAGACCTCGACACTTTATCATTTCAAATATCGTTTTCAGGCGCAGCAGTTTCTCGCATCAATGAAGCTTCTAACAACAACTTACGAGCGGTTTCATCCTTATTTTTCTCTGGGCTTAGGTACTTCAGTAAATAATATGGGACGATTTACCGCAATCACGCAAGAAACAGGAAGCATCAATCTAACTGCAAGTTATAAGGCACGCAGTTCTACCCAATTTGGTTATGCTGTGGGCTTGGGTGTTGAAAGCGATGTTTATCAGCACGTACGCGTGGGAATAGGCTACCGCTTTAGTGGTTTTGGTGATGTATCGTTAAAAGACCCACGGCTTGCAGTTAATGGCCAAGCATTACCGGTACCCTTTCGTTTAGGGGTAAACAACGCGTATGCAAATCAATTTATTGCCCATATAAGTTACGTCATTTAATTTGATGGAAAAGGATTTTCAATGAAAACAAATTTTACGAACATCACTCTATTGTTGGTATTAGGATTAGGTTCGACAGCAGTGTCAGCGGGCTCCAATTTTACAATCTATCCTAAAGTAGGCACGACCTTACCTACTACGGTAAATAGCGGTAGTTCGGTATCCGCTTAT
>Ga0209960_1003277_pt1 | contig 14343 bp, 5 predicted proteins | sample ThiBiot_500_plan_2_FD_183947 | JGI IMG/M metagenome (GOLD analysis project Ga0209960, IMG submission 183947) | Wastewater bioreactor microbial communities from Cape Town, South Africa - Thiocy_expt_500_plan (SPAdes) | ecosystem: Engineered > Bioreactor > Thiocyanate-remediating >... | reverse complement strand
GGATTGCAGGTTTAGGTCAATTTGTTGCCACTGTCAATGGTCATTCTGTATCCAATGAAGTTCTGACACCTGGATATTTCGATTGGAATAAAACTATTGAATATTCAACATATCGTCTTGAAGCAAATCTGAATATTGGAGATAATGTCTTAGGTGTAGCATTGGGAAAAGGAATCTATCGAGCAGAATTACCACTTGGTGGTCGGTATTATAAATTCTTAACTGAACCTCATCCTATGAAATTAATCGCACAATTACAATTAAATTATACCAATGGTACTACGGAATACATTGTATCCGATTCAACTTGGTTAACAACAGCCACAGGTCCTCTGTTAGAATCGAGTTGGTACGGTGGAGAAGAGTATGATGCACGAAACGAACTACCTGAATGGGATACGCCAACATTCGATCATTCAACATGGAAAACTGCTGATGTATCGTTTATACCAAATCCGAATGCAACGTTTCGAGCACGAGAATCTCCTCCGATCGAAGCCGTTGAAGAAATAGTTGCTGTTTCAGTTGCAAATAAAGGTCATGGAATTTATGTATTCGATTTCGGTGTTAATCATGCTGGTTGGCCAAAGTTAACCATGCGAGGAACTCGAGGAACATCGGTAGTTATGCGACCGGCTGAACTTCTCAATGCCGATGGAACAATCAATCAAGTCACTGAAGGAACACCGATTTATGATCGTTATACATTTTCAGGAAATGGAACAGAGACATACATTCCAACATTCAGGTACTCTCGCTTCTTTATCGATATTCAATCTATCATTTATACATACGTAGATATCATGGTTTTCGATATCTGCAAGTAGAAAATTTAGGTTATGTTCCACAAGCTAGTGATTTAACAAGTTATACATTACGAGTAAATAATGATATAGCTGGTACTTTCAATAGTTCCGTTGAACTTCTTAATCAAATTCATAAGATCGTCAATCGAGCTGTACAGAGTAATATGCAATCTGTGTTTACCGATTGTCCTCATCGAGAAAAACTCGGTTGGTTAGAAGAAACTCATCTTGTTTTTCCAAGTATTCAACGTTTTTTCGATGTACAAGCTCATGGTCGTTCCGTTGTTCGTCGTATTGCAGAAGCACAACTTTCGACAGGCATGGTACCTTCGATTGCACCTGAATATCCTATTTTCTCTGGTGCTTTTCGTGATGAACCTAATTGGGGCAATAGTATTATCCTTCTACCTCTGTATCTCTATCAATCCTACGGTGAAATAACTTTACTCGAAGAATTCTATTCAAATATGAAATCATATGTTGATTATCTAAGTTCAAAAGCAACGGATAACATCGTTTCGTATGGTCTTGGTGATTGGTATGCTGTTGATCAGTCGACGCCAGTTGGTGTTACTGGTACATATGGATATTGGGCATCTGTGAATGGACTTGCTATAGTTGCTGCTGCTTTAAATCAAACAGTTGATGCACATAGATATCGAGAATTAGCTTCGAATATTTCCATGGCTTTTCATAAAACTTTCTTCAATGCAACTGCTCATACTTATGCAACAGGCAGTCAAGCAGCTGATGTTTTTGCTTTAGAAATGGGTGCAGTTCCTTCATCAGAACAACAGAATGTAATTCAACATGTTATCAACGACATTCGTCATCGAAATAATCACACATCTGTTGGTGAAGTTGCTCTACCCTCATGGTTTCGAATGTTAAGTCATTTCGGTCATGATGGTGTCGTCTATGATTTTCTTTCTCGTACCGATAGTCCAAGTTATGGTTATGCTATTAAAAATGGTGCTACGTCTCTTACTGAAGATTGGGATGGTCCTGCACCATCTCGAGGTCAAGGACTAAGTAGTCAAAATCATTTTATGTTCGGTGCTGTCGACGAATGGTTTATGCGATCTCTCGCAGGAATACAACAAGCTGACGATTCGTTCGACTATCGTATTTTAAATATCAAACCTGCCGTTGTTGGAAATATTCGATATGTTCAAGCGACTTACAGAACCAGTCGTGGCTGGATTCAAACTCAATGGGAACGAACAGGATCAAATTTTACATTAAAATTACAAATTCCTTGGAATACCGTGGCAAACGTCTATGTGCCAGGTGTACATGCAACATCAGATTACGGAACATTTATTTATTATGATCAAGAAATTGACAAGACAATGTTTAAAGTAGAAAGTGGAAATTATGTATTTCAATCGATTATTGATTAAGACAAATATTTAATATATTCATCTATTTGAAGTACACTTGGATGAGTAGAAGGCAATGATTGATGATAGATAATCGCTGCTCTTTTATAATAAACCAATGCTTCTTGTAAATCTCCTTTGTCTTTGTAAATATTTCCGATGTTTTCGAATGTTAAAGCAATATCACGATGTTGAGTAGGCAAAGATTTCGTTTTAATTTGTAATGACTCTTGATAATGTTGTAGTGCAACATCGAGTTGACCGAATTCACGATAAATATTTCCAATATTATGATGCGATTGACCGACATCAGGATGATTTTCAGGCAAATATTCTTTACGAATAGCCAACGCCTTTTCATGACATTCAAGTGCTTTCGAATAATTCTGTTGTCGTTCATAAACACAACCCATATTATTCAAACACATGCCTATATCAGGATGATTTTCACCAAAAGCTTTCTTAATAATATCATACGCTTTTGTATATGAACTCAATGCTTGATCATAATCGCCTTTATTGAAATGAGCACAACCGATACTAATATAACTGGGCGCCAGATGTGGATGATCCGATCTTAAACTTTTTTCTCTCAATGCAAGTGACTTTTCATGCCATTGAAGACTTGATTCGTAATTTCCTTGTTCGTCAGTTACATTTCCAAGGCCATGATAACATCGAGCGATGTCATCTGCTTTATCCGTTGGTGGTGATTTAAGTAAACGAAGATAATACTTTTCAGCTGCATCGAATTTACCCATATCTGCTAAGACATTTCCAAACGAGAGAAGATTTTTATTTCCACCACCATGTTCATTTTTCATATGTTCTGAAATGTTTCGAAGATCCGAATCATCATCAGAACACAAGGTCATTCGAATAGTCCAGACATTTGTAGAATCTTGTGAAACACTGACAATCCGACAGATCGATCCAACCATAATTAAAACTTCTTTTTCTGTACGAAAATAACTAAATTGAGTGATATCAGCAAAAGGTTTCGATGTCACTGCAGGATTAGCTTCGATTTCAAATAGAACTTGTTCTAAATCAGTTGAATCTTCTTTGAGAAACCGAAGAGCGACATATCGATCAAGACTCGTCGAAAGAAGTGAATTAATCGAAATAAATTTATTCACTGAATTGTTCAACATCTTGATTTCATCTTTTGACATTTGTTGACCACGATACAATTGAACAGTCGAAGCACATTGATTGGCTTTCAATTGTTGTTCAATATCTTTAATAAAAAATCGAAATAGAAAGAGTACATCGATGTTTTGTACTCGAAGTGCTTTGTTTAACATTCGATAGACAAATGATTCTCTTGTATACCACCATAATGCTTTATTCATTGAATATTTTCTATTAAATTCACTGACAATAGCTAATTCACTATCATTTCCTTTGTAAGTTTTATTACAACGAGCAACTAATTCGTCTTTGTCGGCTTGATCAGGTGGTATTCGAAGGAGAACATCGAGAAATATTTGTGAATGAACAAATTCACCATTTAATTCAGTTGTCGATTGTCCTTGAATAGTAAACAAAAATGGTTCTTCACCTTTCTTTCGTCGTACACGATCTGATTGAATTTGATTAACAAGATCTTGTTTTTGAGTGAATAAACCTTTGACTTTAGTATATTGTCGTGACCATTCTTCATGTTTCTTTTTATCAAAACAGAAAATATAAATTGCAAGAATCTTTCGAAGCATGTGAATTCGAGGAACTAGACTTTGACCTAATCCTCCACTGACAATCAATAACATTCGATCATCTTCAGGTATTGATCGAATATAATTTTCACATTCGATTTCATCATGAAATGTTTTTAAGAAATTAATTACTGAACGAAGTTGTTTTTGAACGTTGAGATTTTCTTTCGAATTGTCAACAGTTGCATCAAGCCAAACGAGAGATAAAGATTCTAAATTTTCATCGATGGATTTCGATGGATCTGAAGCTCCGATACCCATTGCTATTACTAATTGAAGCTTCTGTGTTTAACACTAAAGGTAGATGGTTTATTTTATGTTGTTGAATAAAGATAAGATAAGCATTAGTGAAAGAAAATGGTCATTTTTTTCATTTTTTGAATAGACACGGTAAGCAATTTCTATTCATGACTTTGAGAGATATTAGCGGACCGAAACATGAACTTCGATTTCTGGACGTCGATGAAGAACCGGTACTCAACACATTTTCTCCGATTCCAGAGTACGAAAATACTCCTTTAGTATCAATCGATAAAGCTATTGTTCCACTTCAGCCCATTGTACCTCATATTACAAATATGGTTCAGGCTGTGAAGATGAATTCTAGTGAACCTGAAGAAGGTTTGACTAGAGATGAGTCAAATTCTATTCAATTGTATACACTCGAATGGCAGCCAAGCGAATATTCATTATTTTATATTCTCAACAAAGCTCTTCGATCAACAAATCGACAGCTATTAAAACCTTGGCTTCTATATTTAAGACTTATTCTGACGGCATTATCACGTCTTCCGTCAACTCATCTAATCGTTTATCGAGGTATTAATATGGATTTAACGCAAACATATCCAGTTGGTGCAACTATTATATGGCATGGATTTTCTTCTTGTATGAAAATGGCTACTCAATTCGAAAATAAACTTTTTCTTAATAAAACTGGTAAAAGAACATTATTTGTTATCAATTCTCATTCGAGCAAACAAATTCATCAACATTCAACGTACGAATCGGAAGGAGAAATCTTACTTCTTCCTGCTCGTCAATTTACAGTAGCTAGTTGTGTCAATAAAGGGAAGGGTTTACATATAATAGAATTAAATGAAATTCAACCAGCCTTCGAGTTCACTGATATACTTCCGACATCTTCAAACGTATCCGTATCCGGTGCAATACAAGATATTCAATTTCAGCCCGTATCAACTGTGTCGTTATCTAAAAAATCATTTCGATCTACGTTACCCAATCCTGTTCTAGAGGAACGCTTAGCTAAATTTCCCGATCGGCGATTCAATATTGACTTGAAGGACATAAAACTATACGATTCCGACATGGACACTATCATTACTGAGGTTATCCACAGAGGATATCACGAATTAAATTTATCGTCTAACGAATTCACATTTGCGGGTATTTCAATTCTCGCCAATGCATTACGAAAAAATAAGGTACGACACATTTCTTTCCTCAACAATTCACTATACGATCAATTCATATTCCAGTTGTCCGCCTACACACTATTAATTTATCTCATACTCACATACTTCCACACATTTTCTTTGTAAATCGATCGTAACATCAGTTCATTGCTCTATAAAGTCACTGGGGCTTTTCAACCAAGTTTTAACCGTTTATCAATGCATACTGAGGTCTTCCGATTATATTACACCCATACTTCCCCATTAACATACAACTATCTTTCAACATGAAACAAATAGTTCTTTCTATATCATCCACAACTACTGATCATTCCTAATAGACACTCAGGACACTTAATATTGGACAGAATCAAATTGGAGATAAAGCTGCAGAATACTTAGCTGAAGCATTAAAATCAAACTCGGTAAGAGAGAAAAGTTGGAATCTCCTTATTTTTATCAACTCTTGCTAACTTCTCATAGACACTTACTACACTTCATCTTGAGGGTAATCAAATTGGAGAAAAAGGTGCAGAATACTTAGCTGAAGCACTAAAATCAAACTCAGTAAGACAGAAAAGACGGAATCTCCTTGTTTTTATCGACTCTTGTTAATTTCTCATAGACACTTACTACACTTCATCTTTGGGATAATCAAATTCGATATAAAGGTGCAGAATACTTAGCTGAAGCATTAAAATCAAACTCAGTAAGAGAGAAAAGACAGAATCTACTTGTTTTTATCAACTCTTGCTAACTTCTCATAGACACTTACTACACTTCATCTTTTGGGTAATCAAATTGGATATAAAGGTGCAGAATACTTAGCTGAAGCACTAAAATCAAACTCAGTAAGACAGAAAAGACGGAATCTCCTTATTTTTATCAACTCTTGCTAATTTCTCATAGACACTTACTACACTTGATCTTGGCTGGAATCAAATTGGAGAAAAAGGTGCAGAATACTTAGCTGAAGCATTAAAATCAAACTCGGTAAGGGAGAAAAGTTGGAATCTCCTTATTTTTATCAACTCTTGCTAACTTCTCATAGACACTTACTACACTTCATCTTGACTGGAATCAAATTGGATATAAAGGTGCAGAATACTTAGCTGAAGCACTAAAATCAAATTCAGTAAGAGAGAAAAGACGGAATCTCCTTGTTTTTATCGACTCTTGCTAATTTCTCATAGACACTTACTACATTTGATCTTGGCTGGAATCAAATTGGAGAAAAAGGTGCAGAATACTTAGCTGAAGCATTAAAATCAAACTCGGTAAGGGAGAAAAGTCGGAATCTTGTTTCTATCAACTCTTGCTAACTTCTCATAGACACTCACTACACTTCATCTTTGGGATAATCAAATTGGAGATAAAGGTGCAGAATACTTAGCTGAAGCATTAAAATCAAACTCAGTAAGACAGAAAAGACGGAATCTCCTTATTTTTATCAACTCTTGTTAACTTCTCATAGACACTTACTACACTTGATATTGAGGGTAATCAAATTGGAGAAAAAGGTGCAGAATACTTAGCTGAAGCACTAAAATCAAACTCAGTAAGACAGAAAAGTTGGAATCTCCTTATTTTTATCAACTCCTGCTAACTTCTCATAGACACTTACTACACTTGATCTTGGCAAGAATCAAATTGGAGAAAAAGTTACAGAATACTTAGGTGAAGCACTAAAATCAAACTTGGTAAGTTAAACAACGAACAGAATTTTCTTGTTTTTGTTAATTCTTATTAACTTTTGATAGAGACTCACTAAACTTCATCTGGAATAGTATCGTAAATGATCACAATGTCTTCCAGATAATGTTCATGAAATCATAGAATACTCCCGTTTTGAAATTTGTATGTGTAGTCTTTTGATAAATTGTTTGGTTATAATTTTGAGAAATAAAAGGGTCACACTCTACTTGTGGTCTGCTCTTCCATGAAGCTTTTTTTGCAAGAATTTTTCTATGGCGTATAAATGACATTGAATATGTAATGGTTTGAGGATGAAGACGGCAAAAATCATTTACGGATGTCAGTAACAACTGAGACGAAATGTAGTTTACCCTACTTATCAACAGTTCATTTCGTTTCGTTTCTCTAATCCTGATTTAATTTGAGTTTGATAACGTAATAAGATGTCTAGTCTCCTTTTCTCTTCTATATAATGGGAAGAAGAAAAGCGAATGCCTCAAGAACTTTCATTTTACCTTAATTTGGTCGTACTTTAGACCACCTTAATTACAACGTGAATTTCAAATGGATTATGATAAAATGATCAAAGAATTCATAACAACAAAGGAAAAAAGAAAAATTCTTTTCTAATTAGTGCAATGATGATAATGAACCTGAATGTTCAATTAAATTTGTAGTGTTATTTTTCTGTTACTTATACAAGTAACGGTCATCCAATGGATTAGTACACCCTTCTCGGAAAGAACTTCGTTGTAATATTCTGTGAGTGATGTCATAATCCCATTACCTCGAGTATCTATTCTTCACATTGTACAATTATTCATAACCATATTTATTCATATCTATCATATGATTACCATACGATTTTCACTCATATGTTTGCAGGATTATTTAACAACTGTCATAAATACCTTGATTTTTTTATCAATGTTTGAGTGAGTATAGCACCAGCGTTTTTTTTATTAGTGATAGTTAGTCAAAGTGTTTACATTGAATCATTGAGAAATCGGTACGCCGATATTTACTGATATAAATATCTATTTGTCTCGTATATACTTAGATACTGAACACTGATAACAGTGACAAACATTCGATGTACTAGCTCTTTTTCTTTCGCAATACTCATTTTCTGAACAATCGATGGAAAAAAGAAACTGTTTTGTATTAATCGTTGATTTTAATTGCAGACACGCCACTCACAACTCGTGCGGTTCAATATTTAGTTCACGATATAGATATGCATAGCAGATCGTTAGTCAATTACTTAAATTCCTTAGAGTATTGAAGAGCTTTTAACAAATGATCTAATGGGTCTCTCAAATCAACCATACATTTCACTAATGAGGGGACATTTTAACTTCATTGATTATTATATCATTCGATATAGAATCCTGAGTATGTATAAATTCTAGAAGGATTTCGACCGACACCTCCTTCTTGCTAAGAAAAAGCTATTTTGTATTCGTTAGAAATACACGGATGACAACACAAATTTTATGATTTTCTGCAAACAAAAGCTCATAGAAAACTGCAATTTTGTTTTATTGGTAATGTTTATGATTAGTCTATATAATATGATGAATAAGAACTGATTTCTGTAATATGTAACATTCACAAATGGAATCTGTTCTCCAGTATTAACAGAAAAAAATTCTCATTTTCAAAGAGTCTTTTTAACTGAAACTTTTCAGGATGAAAGGTACTTATGAGAATCTTTATCTGTGAAAAATTCAGACCGATCTAGCAAACCCTCTTGGAGTTATGGATTTCACAAGTGAAATTCTAGGAATTTTTATAACTCCACTATTAAGACCGGTAAAAATTTCGCTGTTGTTCTCAAGGTCTAACATGAGGTTAAAAATATCGACTTTACGTCAATAAACTTCAAGTGTTGGCATCCAGATAATAGATATAAAAAATTGGTTCGGACAAAAATCAATGCAATCTTAGAGGTTTAAAACAAAATATTAACTAGTACTGATTATATCTTGAATAATATACAAGTTATTTCAATTTTTTTTTGAAAAATAGGATAGTTTCAAGAAAAACCTAAAAAAACTTTTCGAGTGTTTTTTCATCAAACGTGTGAAAATGTAGAAAAGTTCGGTGGAAAGGAGATTGCAAAATTTGTGGGTAAATAGTTTTTACTCCTCACCTTTCTCCCGACTCTTACCAACAGTATTTCGATATTGCGGTCATTTCAACCTTCCAAAATTTCGGAAAAATGAAAATTCTCCTCGGGTAATAAAAGCATAATAAAATTCTTTTAAAACTCTATATTTCGTAAAACTAAACCTGCTTTGGAAATTATATGTGTATCATGAAAAAGGCGATTCAAATGTTTACTTTTGTGCAAAAAAAACTTCAAAATTTTCAAAAAATCGTATTTTCTGAGGGGGCGTTAATGGTTAAAACATCAAACGCAATCAACTTTTTCTTCGCTTACCGCGTGATGCTTCGTTGGCAGGAAAGCACAGTAAATACAGTTTGTTCTCCTTTCTTGCAATTTGAAGCGAAGTTTACATAGAATTGAAAAAAGTTGTCACTGTATGAAATGGTGATGAAAAAAAAACAATCTTTCTCTGTATAGGTATTTTTCTCCTTCCCTTTCATGGCAAATGAAGTTATTTTTTCCAACTAAGAGCAAGATCAAACAAAGTTGTCGAAAGAAGACTTTAAGGGCATAACCAGTCAGAAGTAATCAATCTATGAGGAAGGTTTGAACTCAAAAGTAGAGAAAACTAGGCAAGCCATTAAAAAGAGCAGAATCGATAGTGTGCCAAATGAAAATGGTTTTGTTCCGAAAATGCTTCTGATGCATCAGATACATGAAATTTCTCTCTTGATAATAAACCCGAAATTATATGCGGTTAACGGTAGTCAGATGTATCTTCCTTAGTATGAGAATACTTCCTATTCCCTAATGTTGAACATTGCGGAACCAGTTTCCACAGATTTCTACCGATTCCCATTGAAAGCCGAATTGATTACGTTCTCATCTTCACCCTTAATATAGTACTACCACAGCTAGAAAAATACCGACATCAGATTCGAACTCCCCGACCTAGATTGCCTAGGGTCTAACTAAATTCCGACTATGAGTGACCAATATTAGTCACTATATTTCATACTGCTGTCTGATTGGATATGGCAAACATACAAAATTTTTCCATAACTTAACCTCCGTATTACCCTTTCTTTTCGAAAACGGAATTAGATTTATGAGCAGTAAAAACAAACATGGAAATAGTAGAATAGCAAAGTGGAAAAGGCAAACTAGAAAACACATTCAAGAAAGAAACCTAAAATTGCTTTTCTTATTTACATAAATTTTTTTCGATTTTTTGCCATACCAAAAGGGTGATAATAAAACGTCGAACGAGCCGAATGCACTGATTCGTTCTTTTTCCATATGTAGTTCGACTATAGAAACGTGATCAGATGACGCTAATTTGCTCAATAGCAGAATCTACTACCTTTTGACAAGTCGACTTATCTAAGGACAAGAGTAAATGTGCGGTATATCTATTTGATGAAGAAATATTGATCTGAAGGATAAGTCGAGTTGTCCAAAAGCTACATGTTTGGTCATCGACTGAACTGGCACCATCTGATCAAATTTCTATAACCGAACTACATATAGAAAAAAACCAATCAACGTATTCGGTTCATTCGGCGTTTTATTATTACCCATACTAAAAAATTAGGCTTCGGCCCGTCACTGTGAAAATCGTTATTTCCTTTATTTTTTGAATAAACGTGGTAAACAATTTATAGCTATGGCTTCAGCTTCAAGAGATATAAGTGATCCAAAGCATGCTTTTCGATTTCTGGACGTAGATGAAGAACCGGTACTCAACACATTTTCTCCGATTCCAGAGTATGAAAATACTCCTTTAGTATCAATCGATAAAGCTATCCTTCCACTTCAGCCCATTGTACCTTATATTACAAATATGGTTCAGGCTGTGAAGATGAATTCTAGTGAACCTGAAGAAGGTTTGACTAGAGACGAGTCAAATTCTATTCGATTGTATACACTCGAATGGCAGCCAAGCGAATATTCATTATTTTATATTCTCAACAAAGCTCTTCGATCAACAAATCGACAGCTATTAAAACCTTGGCTTCTCTATTTACGACTCATTTTGAAAGCATTATCACGTATACCATCAACTCATCTAATCGTTTATCGAGGTATTAATATGGATTTAACGAAACAATATCCAGTTGGTGCAACTATTATATGGCATGGATTTTCCTCTTGTCTGAAAATGACTACTCAATTGGAAACCAAACTTTTTCTTAATAAAACTGGTAAAAGAACATTATTTATTATTAACTCCCATTCGAGCAAACAAATTCATCAACATTCAATGTACGAATCGGAAGGAGAAGTCTTACTTCTTCCTGCTCGTCAATTTACAGTAGCTAGTTGTGTCAATAAAGGAAAGGGTTTACATATCATCGAATTAAACGAAATTCAACCAGCTTTCGAGTTTTCTGATTCACTTGTAATATCTTCAAATGTACCCGTACTCGGTACAATACAAAATATTCAATTTCGGCCTATATCAACTGTATCTTTATCTAAAAAATCATTTCGATCTGTGTTATCCAATCCTGTTCTCGAAGAAAATCTAGCTCATTCATGCAATCCACTATTCGATATTGACTTGAACGATATAAAACTAAACGATTCCGACATGGACACAATCGTTACTGAGATTATTATCCATAGAAAATGCCACCAACTAAACTTATCGTTTAACAATTTCACATTTGTAGGCATTTCAATTCTCAGCCAAACATTAGGAAGAAGTAAGGTATGTACCTATTTTCTGCGGCTTTACTTTCCTCAACCGCTCAAAATACACTCAATTCATACTACACCTTCTGGTCAAAGATATTATTAACTTATCACATACTTCGGATACACTTCAGATCTTCTCTGCACATTCATCGTAACATCAGTTTACAGTTCAGTAAAGTCACTAGAAGTACTCCAATCAATTTCCAACCATTTCTTAATACACACAAAATTGTTCCAGTATACTATAGTCATTTTCATCAATTCACTCTCAAATATCTTTGTGTTCCATATGCGCCTATCTTTCAATACAAAACACTAACTGCTCTCTATGTTATCTACAACTGTATTTTGTTTCTCATAGACACTCACTACACTTCATCTTGGGGGTAATCATATTGGAGATAAAGGCGCAGAATACTTAGGTGAAGCATTAAAATCAAATTCGGTAAGACAGAAAAGACGGAATCTCCTTGCTTTTATTAACTCTTGTTAATTTCTCATAGACGCTCACCACACTTCATCTTGACTGGAATGAAACTGGATATAAAGGTGCAGAATACTTAGCTGAAGCACTAAAATCAAACTCGGTAAGACAGAAAAGATAGAATCTACTTGTTTTTATCAACTCTTGCTAACTTCTCATAGACACTTACTACACTTCATCTTTTGGGTAATCAAATTGGATATAAAGGTGCAGAATACTTAGGTGAAGCACTAAAATCAAACTCAGTAAGACAGAAAAGACGGAATCTCCTTGCTTTTATCAACTATTACTGACTTCTCATAGACACTCACTACACTTAATCTTGAATGGAATCAAATTGGATATAAAGGTGCAGAATACTTAGCTGAAGCATTAAAATCAAACTCAGTAAGACAGAAAAGACGGAATCTCCTTGCTTTTATCAACTATTACTGACTTCTCATAGACACTCACTACACTTCTTCTTGAGAGTAATCATATTGGAGATAAAGGTGCAGAATACTTAGGTGAAGCACTAAAATCAAACTCGGTAAGACAGAAAAGAAGGGATCTCCTTATTTTTACCAACTCTTGTTAACTTCTCATAGACACTTACTACACTTCATCTTTCGGGTAATCAAATTGGAGATAAAGGTGCAGAATACTTAGGTGAAGCATTAAAATCAAACTCGGTAAGACAGAAAAGGCGGAATCTCCTTGCTTTTATCAACTCTTGCTAACTTCTCATAGACACTTACTACACTTCATCTTTCGGGTAATCAAATTGGATATAAAGGTGCAGAATACTTAGGTGAAGCACTAAAATCAAACTCAGTAAGACAGAAAAGAAGGGATCTCCTTATTTTTACCAACTCTTGCTACCTTCTCATAGACACTTACTACACTTCATCTTGACCGGAATCGAATTGGAGAAAAAGGTGCAGAATACCTCGGTGAAGCATTAAAATCAAACTCGGTAAAATAGAAAAGACAGAATCTACTTGTTTTTATCAACTATCGTTAATTTCTCATAGACACTCACTACATTATTTCTTTGGAACAATGAAATTGGAGATAAGGGCGCAGAATACTTAGCTGAAGCATTAAAATCAAACTCGGTAAGACAGAAAAGACAGAATCTCCTTGTTTTTATCAACTCTTGTTAATTTCTCATAGACGCTCACTACACTTCATCTTTCGGGTAATCAAATTGGAGATAAAGGTGCAGAATACTTAGCTGAAGCATTAGAATCAAACTCGGTAAGACAGAAAAGACGGAATCTCGTTGTTTTTATCAACTCTTGTTAATTTCTCATAGACACTCACTAAACTTCATCTGGAATCGTATCGTATATGATCACAATATCTTCCAGATAATGTTCATGAAATCATAGAAGACTCCCGTTTTGAAATTTGTATGTGTAGTCTTTTGATAAATTGTTTGGCTATAATTTTGTGAAATAAAAGGGTCACACTCGGCTTATGTGCTTCTCTGGTATGAACCTTTTTTTGTAGCAAGTTCTCTATTGCGTATAAATGACAGTGAATATGTGTTTGTTTTGTATAGCGATGGTGTAGTATAGTCAAATATTGTGCTGTAGGGTAGAAGGAGAAGTAATAATTCAAGTTCAAGAATGATTTGTCCCATTGGCAGTCATTGTTTCGGAGAAATGATGGGTGGCGTTGTCCCATGAATGGTGCTAAGTTAGTTTCTATTTTCTTGGTTAACGAGCTGGGCTCGGATTCGACCTATATTTCCTATAAATCCTGTGTTTTTGAAAAATCCTATAATTTGTCCTATATATCATTCAATTTGCCTATTTTACCTATATTTTTCAAAAGTAAAGAGAATGCTCAAAAGTATAGATCGATTTTGTTATAAATATCTTCAGAAATGGTGAATATCGTGAACACATCCTCTATAAATTATCATGAAGAATTAATGGCGACCAAAGTCGCAGTTAATCTTCATAATAATCCAATCAACAACAATGAATCTATCCAAAAAGAACGAGAACGACAAATTGAAGAAGAGAAAAAATTATTAGATA
>Ga0209960_1003271_pt1 | contig 14360 bp, 6 predicted proteins | sample ThiBiot_500_plan_2_FD_183947 | JGI IMG/M metagenome (GOLD analysis project Ga0209960, IMG submission 183947) | Wastewater bioreactor microbial communities from Cape Town, South Africa - Thiocy_expt_500_plan (SPAdes) | ecosystem: Engineered > Bioreactor > Thiocyanate-remediating >... | reverse complement strand
ATTTTTCATTTTATCACTAATTCGTTCGTACACTCGTTCAGCAACTTCTCTATTGAATTTCTTCGGATTCTTTCGAATTTCTTCAACAGTATAATCTTTGATCCATTCGTGCATTTTTTCTCCTAACAACACTATTCCGAGTGTGCCCATTGCAATCGACGCTTTAACATCACCTGAAAATTTTTTCTTGTGATTTGTAAGCATTGGTGTCAAAATTAAATTATATTTATCATTTACAATCAGATCGTGCATAGTTCGTCGTGCGAGCAGTTGGTAACGGTGTTGTATAGCATTATTTACAATTCTTAAATCATCACTACATACTTGGTAAATAATATTAATTGTTTGCTTGGCGATTTGTGATAGTGATATTGTCATCTGGTTTTCTACCCATTCAACTAGTCGCATCTGTAAATAAACCTTCAATACATCTGTTGTAACTATTGAAGTTACATAATTTGCATTAAAAGCCAATTTAACTGCAGAGCGAAATGATAGTTCATATTCATCAATAAGCTTAAATTTATATTTAGTTCGTGCCAGAAAGCCATCAAAACCATATTCTTCTCCTTCGGATGGACAAGATAGTTTTCTTTCTTCTACATCCCAGTTCACTGCAGTCATTATATCTTCGGGAAAAGCTGTATACTCGGCCGTTTCCATAAATTGACGTTTAAAATCCTTATCAAGAAATTTGGTAATAATACTGCTCACTGCGTTGACATTGAAATCTGTAGTAAACGTATTTATTTTGATCTTTAATCGTTCTCTTGCCTCTTTGAAATTAGATTTTCGATTTTCGGTTTCTAACTTAGCTACATAGGTTTTTCGAAATTCTTCATCACAAAAATTGCAGCAAACTTTTACAAATTGGTTAAATCGTTCCATCATCGAACAAATTTGATTCGTTTGTTCAGCTATTTTCAACGTAAAGATTTGCGATAGAAATGGGATAAATACTTGTAAGAATTTAAAATGATTCATTTCGTAGACTTGATAAGTTTTCAGGATTAATAGAGCCTTTGCTGGATTCAGCATGACACAATTGTCACGATTAAATTCCGGGAAGAGTTTTAAAATTTGAGTTTTCACATCGTTGAGTGATTTCTTTTGTTCATCCACTGTTTTATCTTCAATATGAGTAACAACACAGAAGAGAGTTTTTCCAGTTGCTCGAAGCTTTTTCAATTGATCCAATGATTTCTGAAGACTGTCTGTTACACCACAATTGATCACAATTAGAAATACTAAACATTTTTTCATATGTTCAATGACAATATCTGTCAGTTCGGGACAATCATTGAAGCCGGGTGTATCATAAATAACAATGCCACTTTGTAAAATCTCAATAGGCCATTCTAATTTAAATAAGCTAGATGAATATTCTTGACGTTGAGAAGTCTGATTAGCGACAAACTCCTCCAATGCTACGTAGAAAGTTTTTGATCGCGAACTGAAATCTAATTCGATGTTTTCGAATTCAGAAGAATTATTGCATTTTTTAAGGAAATGCTTTTCTGTTGAATGATGTATTTCATAAATTCCTGATGTTGTTTTGATTGGACCGGTTGGCAATAACATATCTTCAAATAAGAGATTGATCATCGACGTTTTACCTTTTTAGAAGGACAACGAAAAGTTTACGTAAAAATAATTAACATCAAATATCATCGCTTACCAGCACCTGTATCTCCAATAAGCGATAGACTACATTTCTCTTGAGTTAAATTCGGCTTTATATGTTCGCGGTAGCATTTTTCATCTTCTTTTATTTCATTCGTCTTTTGTCCATTACGTTTTTCGACTTCTTTCCACCAATCTTTCGATAATCTGTTCATCTTCACACAGAGTGATAACAGTTCTTTCGTCCGAGATTGATATATTTCGTGTTCTTTTTTCATATTGATAACGCTGAGCTGGAGTTCTGCTACTGATCTGACATCCAGTAAATGTTTTTTAGCGAAATCTTTTATCAAATCTTCTTCCTTATCCCACCAGTTCTTAATTTCAAATATGTCTGGGCAAACCTTTGTTAATACTTCCAACAATTCTCCTTTTGACCAACCATCAAATGGATTGCCACTACTCATCCCTACAACATCATCAAGTACCAAAGATGAAAAGATCAATTTTGTACATACCCTGTGTTATCGATGAATTCGCTTCAAATTCTTGCAATGTACTGTGATTTGAATCAAAAGAAACGTTTGGCATACCCATTGGTTGTGTAACAGTTGTATTTTGCAAAAATTGTTGAGCATTTGTATATTTATCATCTGTATTCGACATCGGATCTTGATTCGTAGATGTCATCATCTAGAAATAGATTTTTTTTCAATTTTTCGTAAATATAATTATACGAAAAAAAGCGATTATTCGAACTCATGTGATGCAATAAAATAAAGCGAATGAGAATGAAACATCCATTCTTAACAACAACCGGTTTATGTGAAGGAAGATAAAGAGGACGTCATTAAAACAACAGAACGAAAAAAAGAAGAAAAATGCATCATTCTTTTATGAAGGTTTGTTCCAACATAATATCTCAGAAGGATCAAATCTTAATGTAGAAAAAATAAGAATATTCTGAGTTTATATAAGTTCACCAATATCAATATCCAAGAATAATTATCGATTCATCTCTTACGAATGATCTAGAGGTGTAAGCCGTACGGCTCAGCCGCCGCCGCTGTGATAAAAATTAAAATATTTTGTTTTTTGAAAAAAATTATAAAAAAAACTCAGTCGCCGCCGCTGAGGTGCAAAAAAATTTTTAAATTTTCTGCCGCTGCCGCCGCCGACCGAGGCATCGACTTACACCTCTAGGATGATCTAAGTTAAAGAGAGCTTTTTAAATCGCAATAATATGTTCTGGATTAAAACAAATAGAAACGAGTTCGCATTCCATGGAAATAGTGTTTTTACAAATTTCTAACGCGTTTTTTAAAAGGTTTTGTCTCTTTGAGTATTGATTTGAAAAATGATTTTTCTCATAAAATATTTAGAAAACTTGACAATCAGAATTCTCTGAAACATCCAATCATTTTTTTTAATTGAGAAAAAAAATAAAATTTGCATTTTTCACTCATTGTGCCTTTTGCCGGATCTCGTTAGTTGACAGATCTTTGGTTTAACTATGCTAAGTTTCTTTAATTTTCTTTAAAAGGCCAAATTATGAGTAGAAATTAACTTTTTGTCGTCAAATGAGCCGAAAAATGTTTATAGAATACAAAGCGAAAACAAGACAGATACAGGGGTAGTCTTTCCGACACCCGAGACCAATCGAGACCGAGACAGGCTGATACCGAGAGATTCAGTCTCGACACACCCCTATGGCTGACTTCACATAGACAAAATAGCGCAATAAAAATTTGACTCCTGGATTCATTATGGTTGAAAATTTCTTTTTTCTTAAACTTCAAGACTAATATATACAAGTAGTGCTCATCCAATGGATTCGCTGACCCTTTTCTGAAAGAAATTTATTATGGTGACATACTGCAAACAAATTGAATGCATATTTCTCATTCGAAGCTCATTCTAGAGCACTGATGGTTTACTGTGTTTCATATTGAACATACATTCATGAATATGTCTATGAAAATCTAGTCTGTATTTCATGATATTGTTCTACATTTACATGTTCTGAGACTTCTCTTAAGCAACTTTCTCATTAGCACTTTGATTTTACCAATACTAGAGGTGTGTCGCGTCGGCTTTTTGACTATTGATAGTCACCGACATTTACTGATACATATGTGTGTTAATATATGAGTAAACATCAGTGTCATCAATGCTTCAGTGTCGGTTTTTTTTTCAATATTTACACTGATGCTGGACACTCCTATATCAGTAACAGCCATTTGATCCATTTGCTCACTCTTTTCTTTGACAGTACTCTTTTTCTAAAGTTTTGAAAGAGATGAAATATTCTTAAAATACTAATCACTGTTCTCATCGACACAAGCCCCACTCCCGACTCGAACTGCTCCGTCTCTTTATTTTAAAATGTAAGCATAATTACCTTCGATATATAAAAGTTCATTTTTATGCTTCACACACATATCATACAGACATGAAACTAAGCCAAAAAAGCATATGAAGTAGATTAACTGAAAAAAGCGTATCGAGAAAAAAGAAACTTATTTTCAAATCTTTTGAAATCTGACCGTGTATTTCAATTCTTCATAGCCAAGAACTTCTACTCAAGCATTATAAAAACAGTCTGATAGTTGACAAATTATAATATTATTTTCGTCTTGATACAGACAACTTTTAGCTTTTTCATAAAACCACGTCACAGACAACGAAATACAAGTCACAATTCATTCACATTTGTATAAATAGTACAACTACATTATTCATTTCTGTTTAACACTCAAATAGCTTGCATTAGTCTTAACGATAATTCATTTGTTTTAATAACTATAGTAGTCACTCGATTTCTCAAAAAAAATCGAAAAACCTTTTTACTGTTAAAAAAGTACTTTTGATATTAAAAAAGCTGTTAGCGCAATCCCTGCGGGATTAAATGTGAAACATGAAAGAACTGTTCTTCAGATAATGAAATAGGATGATCTTATTATATGCGTTAGAAACAAAACTTTTAATTGGTTCTATGAGTGAGATCGTTCATAATTAGTAAAAATAACAATGAATGCATTATAAAATCCGATGTTTCAAATTTAAAATATTTTAAAAACTCTATTAGAAGAATGCATTTATAAAAAAATATTATGATATTTATTTAAAATAATATGATTTCAAGTTTTAATTTTTTCTACAATTTCACATTAAAGATATTTTTATTTTAAAATAGAATGAGAAAAAGAAGATTTTTTTGGGATATAGATAGGTATAGTAATAAAAGACGTCTAACTAACGGCTACTTGTCTTTCTTCAGGAAGATAGGTATGCATGCTAAGCCACCCTTGCACTATTCAAGTGCTGCTCTTGCTATTATATGTTAAAATTCGTGATCATCCTTCTGTCATGTCTGTCACAGTCTATCATGCTCGTTTTAGCATATCTATGACGTCTGTGATAAATTGTTAGTAAGATGGCTATTATCACTGTGAGGAGGGGGATGAGGAGAACTCAACCTATTTTAAGACTTTTTTAAGGAGGGGGCTGACATATGTACTTACAGTACATTCAAATTTTCTAGGGGAGAGATAGAGAGACAGAGAAAAGATGAACCTCCCTAGCATCTCTCTGTATTAGTGTCCATAACGCTCCGTAACGGTCTGTGGGGTGGGCCCAAATTTCTGCCCTTAAACTTCAACACTCCTTTCAGTTCGTGTTTCACAAAAAGTTGGTTTAGTAAAAAACTAACATCAGATTCGAATTCACCATGAAAAAATACAGTTTAGCCGTTTTTTCAAAAAAAAGTCGAGAAAAAAAATTTTTCGTAAAACATTTTTGGTAAAAAAAATATTCATTTCTGTAAAAAACTAATTTCAGATTCGTAATCAGTATAAAAAATTAGGGTTTGGTCGATCTTTCGAAAAAAAAATCTTTTTCATAACTGATGTTGGTCATAAAAAAATTAATTTTTGTAAAAAAACTAACATCATATTCGGATTCACCATGAAAAAATAGTCCGGTACAATGTTTTGTAGGAAGTAAAAAAGGGTATTTTTGTCATATCTATCTAGTTGTTCGCTGATTGGATAAGACAAACAAACAGACAAACAAACTTTTTTCACGAATTAATCGCCGCATAACCCTTTCTTTCAGAAAAGGGAATAAAAATACACATGAATGAGAACAAAGAGCTATAGTCACCAGTGGCGGCCGAGCCTATGAGGCTCATGAGACTTGAGCCTCTCCTGAAATTAGCTCAATGAGACTCAGCCTCACCTATTTTTGGATTGAGTTCTCTTATTTTTATCAAGACAATTTGACATGTTAAATATATAACATATTCATATGCATGTCTGACATTGATTTCATAATGAGCTGCAGTTATTTCTGAAGTATTTCTTTTTCTATTCTCTATTATACAAATCCCACATGTAACTTTATCTGATGGTGCCGGTGATTACCGCTACTGCGGAACGTTCCTTCTCTGTGATGAACCGAATGAAGACGTGTTTGCGATCAACAATGACACAAACTCGTTTAAATAGTGTGTTTTTAACATACATATATAAAAAAAACAGGTTCTATTGATTTTAAAAGTCTTTGTTCAACTTTCGCATCTAAGAATAAACAAAGAAAGCTATTTTTTGGTGCTTTTTAGTCGTTTTTGTTTGATCATAACCGTTTAGTTTCTAAATGGGTTTAATGAAAAGAAGACTTATATTCTATTCCGTGTTTTTATAAAAACTCATAATAAAGAAAGATTTTTTTAGATGCTCCGCCGCCCCTGAGAGTCACAGTATCAAGGCACGTACCAATACATTCGTATGATTTCCATTTTTCTAAGGACATTTCACTATGAATTGCAAAAGTCTTATTTAGTTATCTCCAGGTCGACACGCACAGAAAAATACACAAACAGAAAAAAAGATGATAGCATATGCTGCACGATTCCTCTATATCGTGATAGGATTTTCGACATTTTTTCATTGTCGATATTTTACCTGTCGACATTTTACCTATCAACGTTTTTTTGTCGACGTTTTATTTTCGACATTTGGCTACCCAATCAGAATTTCGCAACTGCTGCTACTATTCTCAACAATTGTTTACCAGCGTAAAACAATAACTACTGATTATATGGAATACCTAGTCTCTCTTCAATTTCTGTTTTCACTAACGTTCGTACTTTATTGTATTCAACTAATGAGAACAGGCTTGCCAAATCAAAATTTCAGAAATCAGGGATTTTATAGAAAAAAATCAGGAGTTTATCAGGAAAAAAGTTCTTCGAAATCAGGAGAAAAATCAGGAGGTTTCCTTCTTGATATTCAACAGCTATTGCATAATTCTTAATATATAAGATTTAACCTTTGACTCAGCAATGCTGAGTCAGCATGCGTGTATAAATATGATGATTAATATCTTCAAGACCACTGTTTTGGATAGAAAATTGAATATTGCACGTAATACATAAAGCCTTTGTTCGATCAGTTTTACATTCACGTAAAAATGTAGAAAAATTAGAATTGGATAACCATTCTTTTTTAAATTTTGATTTGTAGAGCTTATTTTCTTTTGATACTAACGGAGATGATATTTTAACAGCAATTGTATTTGAAGTAGTTTTCGATAAAATAGAAAGATAATTATCTGATGATGATGGTACATTTACCATTTCCGTAATTTCATCTTCTGATGAAGACATTGAATATGCAAACAAGTAGTGAATGTGTATGAAAATATTGTTTTAATTAAAATACTTTGATCTAAGAGAACGCATAAAAATCAAAATGTTTTCTTATTGGCTATGATATCCATTAAATGCTAATTACAAGTAACGTTCATCGAGAGTCGATTCACTTGACCCTCGACCGAATGTGTTAGTGTGCGCGCATATAAAAATTTGAATTAAAAACGATCGACTATACGTATATACATGTATATGATAAAGTTTCACCATACATCATATTGGGCAGCACCGCGTCGATCGTCGGCGTCCCAATGGTCCGCCACTTCCGACACGAGCTGCCACATTTTTCGACTCAAGCATAGGTAGTTATCGAATATCTAGGTCTAGATGATTATAGATATCTGGGAAGGACTACTTTTAGTTTTCTAAACACAACAATAGAGTCGGAAACGCCATATCGGATTTAACATAATCACATCATAGGAAAAATCTGTGTTTTTCCAAAATACGAATCTTCTAATAAGCAATACCCAGTTCCAAATTTTGAAAAATCGTCAGTTTCCAAAAATACTCAGTTGAAAATTTTGGATATCTACCTATCAATTCAAACTCGCCGATCTGGATTGTCCAGAGTACCATTAAATTCCAACTATCATTTGTCATCTATTAGGAGTTACTAAAGTCGATGTTATTTTGACCTCTGAACCCGATTTATACTCAAATTCCAAATTCTCCGACTTCGATTATCTGGGGTCCGACCAACTTTCCATCATCATTGACCACTATTAGTGGCTTCTTAAATCGATGTTTTTTTGACCTTTCAACTCGATTTGTACTCAAATTCAGACTCCCTGACCTCGATTACTCAAGGTTCGACCAAGTTCTAACCATCATTGGTCAGTATTACGAGTTTCTAAAACCAATGTTTTTTACCTTTGACCCCAAGAATGACTCATATTCGGACTCCCTGACCTCGATTACCCAAGGTCCGACTAAGTCCCAACCATCATTGGTCACTATAAGTGAGTTCTTAAATCGATGTTCTTTTGACCCCGATGCAGACAGACAAACAAACAAACGAATTTTTTTCATATGACCCTCCTTACAGTCGAGGGAATATTCTTGTTTTTCCTTTCTAAATTTTCTATAAGCTAGAGATATCACTGATTGTCGACTGAGGAAAGACTAAAATCAAGAGAAAATGATAAAAATCAGCTCCTGAAATCAGGAGATTTTTCAATCAGGGAAAACGTAAAAAATCAGGAGGTTTGGCAACCCCGAATGAGAACTCTCAGCTTTCATTTGCCATAGAAATTATAGCGATATACTCTTGCGAAATATTCTTTTCAATCTCATATATGAGAGAGTGCTATTCTTTTTATTTGATTATGCTTATCCCTGGTAGATGATTACGGGCGTATTTACGTCGTATTTTTGCCGTATTGCACAGTATATCGATCGTAGACGGTCGTATACATACCATTTTCTTCCACCTGGGATGTTGAAAATAATATTTTCAGTCCATATTATACATAGTTCATGGTAAGGCTCAATCGATATCGTCAAGGCGATTGTTCGCAGCTGATTCGGTTAATTCATTCTCAGTTAAATCATATTGCCAATTAAATTGGTCAATAATATTCTTCAATTGCTCATAATTTTCTTCCTTTAATGCATCCAAAATTCGTCTTGACTCATCAAAGCGATCCTGATGGTTTAATAAGAAAATTAATTCTTTTGCTTCTTTCTTAATTCTATTAAATTGCTCTTGATTTATTGCTTCTTTTAATGAATGGCTAAGCTGAATTGTTTTACTAAGATTATCATTTGTATCTTTCTCTTCTTCATGTGATTGTATCAATGCTCTGTTAACATCTTCATTTGCAAATTGCATCTCTTGTGCCGCATCAACTAGCCGATCATACTCGTTTGGCTCAACGGACTGGGTAGTGGTGGCAGTTCCAGCTCTGTTAACCACTTCGTATGATGTTTGTCTTCTTTCCTGTTTAATTTTTTTTTGTTCAGCTCTCATTGACTCTCTAGCAGCTTTACGATGTGCCTCTTCTTGACGATTGAATTTCTCTAATGCATCCCTTCTCAACATCATTTCAGCATCAATTGCACTAGAAGCTGTTAAAGCACTTTCTCGTGCTGCTTTCCCACCAACAGCTGTCAATGCTGTAGTACTGAACGCAATACCAGCAACAGTACCACCAATAACAAAATCTGCTGCTGTTACGCTTAATATTGATGTGCCAGTGTGCCAGGCACTACCAACAAAACCAACAACAGCTCCAATTATCAGAGAGATACCCAAAGTGCCGATAATCAACACTGCACTCTTCCCAGGATTCTCTCGTACCCATTCCCAAGCTACTTGTGCTGTTTGTAAAGGATGACAGAAAACGTGAATAATATTTCTCATACTGTCGACAGGTGAACGTATTGGATTTAAGAAAGCTTGCTGCAATGTAAATGCGTTATTTCGAATTTGCCGTAATTGATTACGTATGCTTTCATATATTTCACCAATTTTTTGAGCCATTTGTTGCAAAAATGAGCGCTTTTCAGCTAACATCTGCAAGTTTAGAGCATCATTAATTTGATCGTTTTGTAGTGTCAATAATCTTCTGGTCTTCTTGACAGTTGTTTCAAATTCCTTCCAATGAGTCTCTATATCATTAGACAAGTTTGAAAAGTGCAATTGCTGCATACGTTCAGTAATGTATTTACATTCTTCCTCAAGTCGAACTTTTTGCATTTCGTACATATATATTGTATCAAATGCTAATATTTTGCCAAGAATCGATACGAAAAAGTTCTTGGCGTGTCGTGCAAGATTTAATTGTACCCTTTGTCTTTCGAGATTTTTCTTCACATGTTCATATTCAATTAACGCTTCAATAAATTTCCTTTTGTTGTTTTCCTTTTTCATTCGTATTTCATTCATTAATTCATTCGCACATGCAGGAGGAAAACCTAATTTTTCATCCACCAGCGAATTGATGTAGTCCTGATTCAATTCGTAGTTCCATAATAACCAACATTCGAAATCATGTCGTAATTCACCGTTTCCATTTGCTTCCTGATTTGCTATTTCTATGATCTTTTTAAAGCCAACAATAGCATCCGTTTGTGACTGTCGATAGTTTTGTGTATCCCCATGGTCCTTCATTCTTTGCAGGTTGATTCGAAAGGCATAGCAATGGCGAATAAATTCCTCATGCGTTGCGATTGATTTGATTGTTGACATATTTGCTATTTTTCTGTAATTTATTTGAAGTTAATGTAGACAGATTAATATTATATAAAGATTCTTCTATCGCTTGTCTTTCTACAAATGCATAGCAAAATTTACTGAGTTTAAATGGGTCCCATTAAGTCAAACTTTTACGGTCGTGTGAAGTGAACCAAACATGTTATCCAAGGGATATGGGTGACTTCACATAGACAAAATAGCGCAATAAAAATTTGACTTCCGGATTCATTACGACTTCAAATTTCTTTTTTCTTAAACTTCAAGACCAATATATATTACGTTTAACTTTTCAGGAATTTCTGTCTATTCCAAGCAGCAAACCTTTCAAAACTATCTATAGAATAGTTTTTAAAGATTTTAAAGATAAATCTAAGAATGGTTCTTGCTGTTTTTTTCAGATGTATCCAAAGATACGAGTTTTTTGTTCATTTCACATAATCAAATAAATATAAAACAATATCAAAAAAGGTTCTATTGCTTCATAAATTGAATATACAAAAATACTTTTCGATCAATTTGCAAAATTTTTCCACTATCAATGTTATCGTGTTCCCTTAATTTTATTTCACTTTAAGGAAGGTAAACTTAGAGTTCTTTTGTTTTTACTCGATCTTAATTTTAAAAATTATTTTTTTCTACCGCAATTAATATTACTTTTACCTTATTTTTATTCTATCTTACTGGAGTAATCAACTTTTTCATTCAGTAAAAATAAAGTTAGTGTTTCTATACTTACATTAAATGTTGATGAAAAAATTATTTTATTCAAGAAAGTGAAAGTTAGTTTTGATTTCCTTTTTTCTTTCTCGCAATAATTTTTTCCCCTCTCGTTTCAGACAACTAGAGTCAGTTTTTATTTGTTTTTATTTGGCACGAAGAAGAAATTTTTTTTTCTGCGTTTACACAATGAAAGTTGTTTTTTCTTTTCTTTTTCCAACATTTCTCGGAGAATATTCTATTTAACTTAAAATAAATGAGGGTTTTTTCCCACTCTATTTTTACTTCTTTCTAATAAAAAATGTTTTATTGTCTTCTACAAAGCTAAATTTAGTTTTAGTTCTTATTCAATCGATACTGATGAAAGTTTCTTTTTTTGTTTAATATACACTGAAAAAAAATCCGAGGAACGATCTACCCTTGTCCTGTTTAAATTCATCTATAAACCCTTGAAGGGTTCATAAAAATCTGATAAACCTTTTAAACATTTAGTGATCAAGTCGTTTATCACACTAAGGGTTTCTGAGTCTCGAAAGGGTATATTGGAGTTCCGCAAAGGTTCTTCAGCACAATTTTTTAACTCAAGAGTTTATTTTCCGACACATCATGGTATATTACCATACGGCTCCTAGATAAGAGGTATCACATTGTGGTTTAGGGTTTATTATTCTGCTTTTATTTAATAAGCGTTCCTTATCATACGAGTATTAGTTTATCTATCTCCACATTTATTAAATGATACATTAATCTACGAAGAACGATTCAGTATTCTCCACTTTTCTTCAAAGGGTATGTTACTATCCGCTTAGATACTAAGAGTGTCTTACCTTCTTTATCACAGTTCTTTATTCTACGACGAAGCATAGATCAAACCCCACATTGAGTTGAAGGGTTTATCATTCTACGAAAAAACATAGATCAAATTCCACGTCGAGTTGAAGGGTTCATCATTCTACGAAAAAGCATAGATCAAATTCCACTTTGAGTTGAAGGGTTCATCATTCTACGAAAAAACATAGATCAAATTCCACTTTGAGTTGAAGGGTTCATCATTCTACGAAAAAGCATAGATCAAATTCCACTTTGAGTTGAAGGGTTCATCATTCTACGAAAAAACATAGATCAAATTCCACTTTGAGTTGAAGGGTTCATCATTCTACGAAAAAGCATAGATCAAATTCCACTTTGAGTTGAAGGGTTCATCATTCTACGAAAAAACATAGATCAAATTCCACTTTGAGTTGAAGGGTTCATCATTCTACGAAAAAGCATAGATCAAACTCCACATTGAGTTGAAGGGTTTATCATTCTACGAAAAAACATAGATCAAATTCCACGTCGAGTTGAAGGGTTCATCATTCTACGAAAAAGCATAGATCAAACTCCACATTGAGTTGAAGGGTTTATCATTCTACGACAAAGCATAGATCAAACCCCACTTTGAGTTGAAAGGTTTATCATTCTACGACGAAGCATAGATCAAACCCCACTTTGAGTTGAAAGGTTTATCATTCTACGACAAAGCATAGATCAAACCCCACGTTCAGTTGAAAGGTTTGTTATCATCAGCCAACTGTCATGTACCGATCTACTTTTTATAATGCATATAGAAATTCTGGTCATTCTTCTTCTGAGTAAAATCAGATGATTATAAAACTGGGTAACAGTAGCGCTTGCAAGTTCAAATATTGAGTATTATACACACTTTTCTTGATTCTCAAGTATTTTTATTGTATATCTAAGAATAAAATTCGCTCTCTATCGAAGTGTTTTGTCATTGGATTATATAATCGAAATAGTCTATAATGTATTCAGTCGAAAAAAAACAATAAAACATCATTGCACTCTTTTATTTATATCTGTTCATGTTTATTACGTTGATATCAGACCATTCTCTCGATACTTATAAAGAAATTATACCTTGAAATTTTAGATATTTAAATCATCAACAAATAATGAATTGGTCTTGTGAAGAAGTGGTGCAGTGGTGCAAGTCATTTATCGACGACGATTCGATTTTGTCTAAATTTACAGGTCAGGTTGCTTTTGTCGTTTCGGAAATGCGCGAGTGTTATGAAATAGATTAAAACTTATTCCAGATCCTTCGTCATCATTATTCTTATTAAATCTCTCTTTTACTCCCTGTTTCTTTGAGAGCAGAGTGGAAGTGTACGCGTTTATGAAAGAAAAGATAAAATAGTTTAGTGTTTTTTTCTTTATTCTTTTCGCATCGTGATTCATATTATTTACTGTTTTTCATTCGGAAAATATTCGAGAAATAAACAAATAAAACCTTTTTTCTTGTTATAATCTGTTCTATCGCGCGTGTTTAAGATGTCTTCATTTATTTGTGCGTTTTGTGTGACAAATCGAGATTTTACTAGTTTTGGTAAACTATTTAACCATATTACTGTCTATCATCAGCATGAACCAAATTTTCGTATCACATGTGATCTAAAACAATCATGTGGCGTTTTATATCGAACATATGCTGCTTATAAATCGCACGTGTATCGACATCATTTAGCGGAACTCAAATCGAAAGAAAAGTGTGCTAAAATGAATGTTATTGTTACTGATAATGACCAAGAAAGTAATGGAAACGTGAACGTGGAAATTGGAATGAGTAACGATGATATTAATAGCGATACAGATTCACTTGGATTCGATGATGGTTCAGAAACAGATTTTATTTATCCATCAGTTTCATTGAATATATCGGACAACGACAAAAACTTCTCAGAAATCTTGACAACTTTAAAAAAAGGCTATATGTCGTTTGTGCTGCAACTACGTGAAGAATATTTACTACCGAAAACAGTTATGAATATTATTTCAACTTCTATCGCGACATTGATCCAGCAAGTACAACTTTTATTGAAAATAAAATGCTTCGATTACACTTTCGATAATGGTTCTGATGCAACATCACTTCGAAGACAAAAGCAAAAGATTATTTCAATGGAGGAGATACAACAAACAATAACTGACGTGTGCGATCTCATTCACTCAACAACTAAAAACGATTATCAATTTTTGAAAAACTGTGAAAAATATTTTAATTATAGTCCAGTTGAAGAAATAATTCTGTCGTCTGGTGATGAAGTG
>Ga0209960_1003268_pt1 | contig 14370 bp, 12 predicted proteins | sample ThiBiot_500_plan_2_FD_183947 | JGI IMG/M metagenome (GOLD analysis project Ga0209960, IMG submission 183947) | Wastewater bioreactor microbial communities from Cape Town, South Africa - Thiocy_expt_500_plan (SPAdes) | ecosystem: Engineered > Bioreactor > Thiocyanate-remediating >... | reverse complement strand
AAAAAAAAAAAAAAAAAAAAAAAAAAAAAAAAAAAAAAAAAAAAAAAACAGAAACTTAAAAGACAGAAAGAAAAGGTTACATGAACCCCACATTCAAACATCTTCACTTGAAGTTTCCATTATCAACATTATTTCAAACAGCTTCAAAAAGAAACATCAGACAAAGAGTGCCAAAAAAATTTTTTTTTTGTTTTGAAAAAAAGTGTTTTGTTTTTGAATCGAGAAAAAATCATGGCGGGAAAAAAAATTCCCATTTTTTTTTCTTTTCTCTTCTTATTAGACAATTAGAAAAATCTCTTTCTCTTTCTCTTTCTCTTGTTAATTCTTTTTTCTAATAATTATTATTATTCTAATTTTTCCATCTCATGTCACTTGAAAGAGAGCTATGGAAGGCTGCAACAGAAGGGGATCTCATGAAAGTGAAATTACTTTTACAACATGAGGAGATCTATGTGAATTGGAAAGATGAAGAACATGAGAGAACGGCATTTTATAGAGCGTGTTCTCATGGACAATTAGAAGTTGTAAAAGAAATGATGAAGGACCCTAGAGTAGATGTGAATGCTCAAACAAATGAAGGAGCAACACCATTTTATATTGCTTGTCAGATTGGAGAGCTGTCGATTATTAATGAGTTATTACAGAATGAAAAGGTGGATGTAAATTGTGTGGATATTGATGGAGCAACACCATTTTATATTTCAAGTTTTAATGGGTTTACAAATATTGTCAAATTGTTACTTTCAAGTGATAAAATTGACCTTAATCAAGCTGAAAATGAAGGAGCAACCCCTCTTTATATCTCTTGTCAAGAGGGACATCTTGAGATTATAAGCTTGTTATTAAATGATCCTAGAGTATTTTTGAATAAGTATGATATTGAAAAGACAACTCCATTTAATATAGCATGTTATAATGGAAATGTTAATGTGGTAAAGTTATTATTATCAAATAAAGATATTGATGTCAATTTTCCGGATAGCAATCAAATGTCTCCATTTTATTTAGCTTGTCAAGAAGGACATTTAGAAACAGTAAAACTTTTATTAACTGATCCTAGAATAGATATTAATTTTGCAGAAATTGATGGATACTCTCCTATTTTTATAGCTTGTCAAGAAGGTCATATCAATATTGTTGAGTTACTCCTTAAACAACCTCAAATAAATTTAGATCAATTAATAAGTGATGGTACCAACCTATTTCAACACACTTGTTATTCAGGACAATTAGAGATTGTAAAATTACTTTTAGAAGATCCTAGAATTAGTGTCACTGATTCCAATATCTCTGGTGCTACAGCCTTTTTTCTATCTTGTTTTGATGGACATTTAGATATTTTAAAGTTATTAATGACAGATCCAAGAATTGATGTAACGAAACCAAATAATGAGAATACTTCACCATTTTATCTGGCTTGTGAAAAAGGACACTTGGATGTTGTAAAATTAATGTTAAATGATAAAAGAATAGATATCAATTCCCCAAGGAATGATAAAGCTACACCCATTTTTATTTCAAGTCAAAATGGTCATTTAGATGTTGTAAAATGTATATTAGCAGGTGAAAGAGAAGTAGATTTAGAAACTAAATTTGATGATGGCATCTCTGCAATTGAACAAGCACATGCAGAAGGACATTATGAAATTGTAGAACTCTTAAAATCTTATCAAAAAGATTCCTCTCTAACTCGATTTCAATTACAAAAACAGTTTAAAATTCCTCGTAAAATTTCTTTTCTTTCTTTTTATTTTATTTTATTTTATTTCAAATTTTTTTTCTATTTTACCATAGATCGAAAAGCTTCAAAATTATTTTCTTTAATTGTACTCTTTTCGGATGGATATTACTCTCTCCAAAATGATCAAATTCACCAACATATTAATTTTGTTAAATTCTTAAATATTATTTCCAATCTTCCTCAAGAACTTCAAATGTTAATTAGTATTCGTGCATTTGGTTTAAATAATGAATTTATTCCTTGTCGTCTCGTCAACAACTCTTTAAATTTGATGTTAAATGATTCTCCAATGGAACCAGATGTACTTTTTATTGAATAAAAATCTTAGACGAAATAATTTTGAATATTTAATACTTATCTTTTGGAAAATTAGTTTTTAATTCAAAACTCATTCCCAAATTTTGTTGTTCCAATTATAATCCTGCAAATTAGATTCAATTTGGATTTTATTTTATTCCCAAACTCTTCAAGGTCATGAATCATAATCTTTCATTTGAATTATAATGTGAACTCTTTCTAGTTCAGGGTTAGCAAAATTCAAAAAGAATCATCAACTTCGATTCACATCAAAATTAATTGGTTCGACTTGAAAGAAGAGGAAAAAAAAAAAAATATCTGAACCTGAAAAGGTGACAACATTCTCTTCTTCATATGATGTGGGAAGAATGATTCCATTTTTTTTTTTCAACGATTTCAAACATTTGAGTTTGAAACTCCTGCTCGAATGATGATTTCTTGTTTGAGGAATCAGTTTGACTTTTGTTTTGTTTGCCAATCCCAAAATAAAAGGGAAAAACCCAAAAAAAAAAATTCAGTCAAACCAAACCGCTCTGTTGTGATTCACAATTTCCAAACACCAAAAGCTTGTTTCATTAACTGATTCCTAACAATCAACACAATGATGAGCTCGAAACTAGTACTTTACTTTTTTATCTCTTAATTATTTATAATTATTTAAAAAAATAATTATAAAAAAAAAATAATTATAAAAAAAAAATGAAAATGAAAATGAAAATGCAATCAATTAGTTATCTTGGCGACCTGGTTTGACTTTGAGATGGGGCTCACAATTCGTTTCCCATAACCCAATTATGATTTCAACTCAAAATTCAAAATTTGTATCAACACTGAAAGGTCAACAACAACTTATCAGAAGGAATTATTCGATTCGTAGTTCAAAGACTTCTTTTGTTCAAGAACTCGCGAGAGAAGTTTTTTATTACCGACCTATTATTTTGGTGTCTCTTGCAACTGGAGGACTTATTGCAACAACTGGAGGTGTGCTTTATTATTGGCACCAAAAAGGAACTCTTCAAAGATTCTTAGATGGTACTGAATCAATTCATGTTGAGAGAAGAGGTCCAAAAAAAAATGGGAATGGAAATGGAAATGGAAATGGAAACGAAATTGAAAATGAAGGAGAAGAAAGTTCAAGTTCATTTGGACTTCCATTACCTTTTATTACATTAATAGGTTGGGCTATACTTTGGACAACAACTGGAATTTATGCTTGGACAAAATCAAGATTAGATTTGAGTTTACGTCAATTTTTAACTAGAGTTAACTTTTCAATTAATACCCTTGATGGAAAAACTTTAAAGTTTTTTTCTTTTTTCTTTTTTGTTTTGTTTCTTCTTTTTTCTTTTCTTTCTTCTTTCTTCTTCTGAGTATATCAAAATAAAAAATAAAAAATAAATAAAAAAAAGATTTAGAACACTTGCTGAAATTCCAATTGATGAGTTATTAATGGGAAACTCTGCAGCTGTGAAGATGGTCACTGATGCTGCTAGAAGAGCTGCAACTCCTTCTAAAAAAAAGTTTCTTTTCTTTTTTTTTTTTCTCAAAAGTTTCTAGTCAATTAAGTTTCAAAAAAAAAAAAAAAAAAAAAAAAAACTTCTTTAGAAACCTTTTAAATCGAATCCCTTTTTTGAAAAAAAGAGCAATTGAATATTCAAAGAAACATGGAACTAACTCACTTTATACTCAATCTATTTCTTCTTCTTCATCTTCTTCATCTTCCATTTCTTCTTCAATTGCCTCTTCAATTCCTACTGTAACTGAGAAATTTTCACCTTCAACTTCATTAAATCCTGAAGTTTTCGAATGTCCTATCACAGGAAATCTTCAAATTACAAATTCTTCCTATAATACTGATCCATTATTATCATTTCCATATTCACAAGCTTATGTTCTTGGAAATGCTTTAACTAATATTATCTCCCAATTCACTGTTCTCCCTTTCTTTCAAGCTGATAGGTTTTTTTTTTTTTCTTCTCCTCTCTTGTTTCCTTTCTTTTCATTTTAAAAAAAAAATTAAAATAAAAATAAAAAATATAAAGGGGAATGGAAGTTGAAAGAGCTTGGTATGTTTTAGGATTAACTTTTGAAAAAAATGCTCCATTCAAAAAACTTCGTGTTCAAATTGTTAGTGAAGATTTGTTATTGAAATTTGCTTCAGCAGAGACTTCATTGGATATTGATCTTGAAAATCCTTCTCATCATGAAAGAAAAGAAACTCTCGAATTGATGTCAAGTATTTACACAAATTTTGGATCAAATAATCCAAACTCTTGCCTTTGGAAAGTTGAACTTGCCATTCCAAAAATTCCAAAATCATATCCATATCCATTTCCTTTAACCTCTCCTGCTTCAGCTCAAGATATTAAACAAAATATTTAATATTTAAGAAAAAGAAGGGGAAAAAAAAGGATTTTGAAGTATGTAAAATAAATAAATAAATCATTGTTAATATTTAATTTTTTGATTATTTGTTGTTGATGATTATTTATTGATTATTTAGTTTTAGAAGGTGGATTTGAAAGACTTTCTCTTTGATAAAAGTAATAAGAAAATGCAGCACCAGGAGAAATCATGACTGAAAGTAATGTTAATTTAATTCCTTCAGCAAATCCTTTCTCATGAATTGCAAGGAAAAAGACACAAAGATAAATTCCAAGAAAGTCTATAATTAAAGTCAATGATTGTGGGTTAAGTCCATTGAAGGAGAAAGGAGTTAAGAAGAATGGTAAAGCTGAGGAAGCATATTGATAAAAATTAAATCCCCAACAAACTGCATATCCAAATTTAGCTAATTCTTTTGCATTTTGAAAATCTTTATCTTTTTTTTTTTTTTTATTTTTCTGAGGATTCGTGAATCATTTAAAATCTAAAAACAATCAAACAAATAAAAAAATAAAAAAATAAAAAATAAACAAATAAAATAAAATTCAAAAATAGAGAAAAGGAATTACCTGACTTTGGAGTTGAAGGGACAAATTCAATTAAAACACAAATAAGTGGAAGAAATTGGAAAAAAGGATTGAAATCTTCAAATAATTGAGAAGAGGGTGGGAGAATGAATAGGAAGAAACACGGGACAAGGAAGATAATTGAAAGGAAGAGGGAGCCAAAAGCACGATTATAATTATAACGAGAGTTTGATCGTTGACTAATAATTGAACTTTCAAGTAAAGGATAAAAGAAAATTGGAAGTGCAACTCCGATTCCAATAAATTGTCCGAGAAGTAACAATAAATAAGAAAATCTTAATCCACTTTTCACATTTTGTCTTCCTGATTCAATTAATACCTAATAGTTTGATTGGATTTGTTTTAAATCTTCTTTTTTTTTCAATTTTGTTTCAAAAAAAAAAAAAGAAAGAATTGTTACAAAAAGAGTGATTGGAGCAAGGGTTGTAATCACAGTACTTAAAATAAATTGTGTTTCTCTAGTTTGTAGGAGTTGTTGAAAAAATGATAAGATGAAACAGAAGAAGAAATCTAAGGGATAAATATGAGAGACTTCCTTTGCTATTATAAAATTTAAGAATTGCAGGAGATTTACAAAAAATTAAAAGAAAGAGGAAAAGAAAAGAAAAGAAGGAAAACTAACGAGATGTGCAACTTTCAGCAACTTTTGTTGACGCATCCATTGAAAAAACATTCATTCCTATAAAGACTAAGATTCCACAAACGATTGCAACATTTTTCAATTTTCGAGGTTGAGTTTCTATTATTTTAAAGTTGAAAGCAAAGAAATAAATCAAAGTAAAATATGATTGAAGTGTATTGTTTTTCGATTTATTCATTCCATCCATCATTGTTTCATTTGATTGATTGATTGATTGATTTATAAATCAATTCCACTATTTTTCAACATTATGATATTGATTGTTCTGATTCTCTTCGCTTTTTCATTTATTTGATTCCAATTCCATTATCACATTGAATCTTCTCAACAAAGAAGAAACGTTATTTCACATATCTTGAAACAAATAATCGAACTTAAACTTAATATAGATCTCCAATCCTCTTATTAATTTCATTGAGTTCCATTGATTCCTTTGGTTAATTTGGTTAACATATTTGCCTTCAAAATGGAATTCATCAACAAAATAATCCAAAACCAACTCAATACTTATTGAAATTTCAATCTCTTAAAAGGTTATATTAGTCCAAGCTCAAAAAATGAATAGTTATTGTTAAAATAAGAGTTATTTGCTCTTGTTATTTGAAAAGAATGAAACAAAACTCATCACTGGACTAGCAGATTTCTGTTGTTTTTTTTTAAAGTTTTTTGGCGGGAAAATTTTTTTCTTTCAAACTTTGCTTCCAATTCACAATTAATCAATAACTAAGTAAGATCTTACAATTTTTCAATATTGAATCTCTAAATTTTTATTGTTTTATCTATAAACTCGATTTTTTTTTTGTTCAATATTTGAAATAGTTAGATTTTTTGTTTTTAAATGGAGGTAGACGGGAATGAGAAGAAGGAACTTCGATTCGAATTTGTAAATTTCATAAAGGTTCAATTTGATTTTTTTCTTAATTTTCTTAATTATAAAGTCATCTAATATTTGTTTATTAATTTATTAATAGGAAAGTCATAGAAAACCTATCTTCTCTGTTCAATTTAATCCATTTGATCCATCAGGGAAAGTTTTTGCAACAGCTGGAAGTAATCGAATCACAATTTATTCAATTGATGATGATGGAGAACAATTTAAAACTTTGCAAATCTATGAAGATGAAAATGTATTGTTTGAGTTTATGATAATGATTATTATTATTCTGAGAAAGAGAATATTGTCAAAAAAATAGAATCAAGAATTATTTTATACTTGTGCTTGGGCATATGATGAAATAACAGGTGCTCCAGTGATAGCTGTTGCTGGTCATTTAGGAATAATTAAACTTATTAATCTTGCAACTAGACAAGTTTTTAGGGTTTATTTTTCTTTTCTTTTTTTTTTTCTTGTTTTACAATTTTAATTTCCTCAATAATTAATAATAATAATAATAATAAAAGACTCTAAAAGGACATGGAGGTGCAGTTAATGAAGTAAAATTTCTTCCAGGTAGAAGTAATTTTATATTTTCAGTTAGCAAAGATTATTCTGCTAGATTATGGAATACAAAAACTGGTGTATTGGTTGCTATTTTTGGAGGTGATGGTGGTCATCGAGATGAAGTTTTAAGTTTAGATATCTCACCTTTTCCTTTAATTGTACCTCAACAAAAGAATCAAGTTCAAAATCAAAATCAAAATCAAGATTCAAATAAAATACAAAAATCAAAATATGTTGGTCAAATTGTAACTTGTGGAATGGATAATACTGTTAAAATTTGGACATTAGAATCTCCGCAACTCCAACAACTAATGGAATGTAAACATATTTTTTTTTTTTTTTTCTTTTGAAGATCACAATTAATTCATAAATAAACTTGGGTTATATAGCATCCGAAACATATGTTAATCAAATTACTAGAAAAGATTTTCCAACATTATTAATTCCCTTCCCTGCTTTTTCAACAATGGGTGTTCATAAAAATTATGTTGATTGTGTTCGTTATTTTGGAGATTTAATTCTATCTAAATCAACTGAAAATTTGATTTCATTATGGAAACCTGAATTTCATGGAAGAGGAATTGGAGTAATTCTTTTATTTTATTTTACTTTTACTTTTATTTTCATTTTATTTACTTTCATTTTTTATTTAAGATGAAAATTTAATAATAATAAATAACAAAAATAAATCAAGCATGAAGGGAAGGTTTTAGAACTTCAAGAACTCCCATTAAAAGAATGTGAAATTTGGTATATTCGATTTTGTGTTTATTTAGAAGCTCAACTGGTTGCTTGTGGAAATCAGGAAGGCAAAATTTTTGTGTTTGATATTAATTCAGTAGTGTATGATAAATGTAAATTCTTTCTATTTTCTTAATATTAATAATATTATTATTGAATTCCTTTTGATTTTTTTTTTAAAAAAAAGATGTAAATTCTATTTCTCCAATTGCAAGACCAAAAGCAAGGATACCTTCAAAATTGCAACATGTAAAATGTAAAACTCCGATTAGGCAAGTGACAATCAGTCCTGATGGAAAGTAAATTTTTAATTTTCTTTTTTTCAAAATTTAACAATTAAATAAATCAACAATAATAATAATTAAAATATAAAAATCAGATATTTAATTGCAACATGTGATGATGCTACAATATGGAGATGGGATATTTTTTCATAGCTTAGAAAGACAATATTGATATAAATTGTTGAATTTGTAATTTTTTTTTTTCAAAAGTTTTCTCAGGTTTGTTTTTTGAAATTTTTATTATACAAAAAAGTTATGGACTCCAAGTTTGAATATTTTCAACTGTGGCTTCTCTATAGCCTGGTAAAATAAATGGAAAGTTCGTTTGATCAAAGATTTTTTTTAATTGTTTATAAACAACTTGATTTCCAGCTTCATTTAAATGAAGTCCATCCACAAATAATTCTTTCCAATCTTTTCTTTGTGTAAAAATTTTCCAAAGATTGATATTTTTTGTTCCTAAATCTTGAGATATCTTTTCACATGTATCAGAATATTTTTTTGTGTATTCATTATCTCTATCTCCTTCTCTTGGTGGATCACTTGTCTTTTTTTATTTTATTTTATTATTTTATTTTAATTTTTAATTTTAAATTTTCATAGATTAATAATTCTTACATTACATGAATGTTCCCAAGCTTTTTCTTCAACTGGTGGTGGTGAAATGATAACAATCTTTTCTTTTGAAATCCCTTTATTCATTAAAAATTGAACCATTTCTCGAATGTTTGTTTCATATTCTCTATTATTTATGATTCCAATTTTTTTTTTTTTTTTGTTTTTTGAAAGAAAAAATAAATCAATAAAAGTTACTCTAATGGAACACATTGAAAAGTATTTTTAATTGGCAAAGCACTATCATTTGCACCTAAAAAGAGAACAAAATAACTTAATTGTTTTGCAAGCTCATCATCTAAAATTCGAGGAAGAGCAACACGACCCCATCTCGTATTATATCCACTAAAACCTAAATAATCAAAGAATTAGAATCATTTTTGTAAATTATCAAATAAGAAAAGATCTGAAAAAAATAATAAAATATAATGAACCTCTATTTAAAAAATCACATCTCCTTTCAAAATACTCACAAAGAAGTGCACCAAAGCCTCCAGGTCTAAAAGAAAATTGAGTTATTGAGTCTCCAAACAATAAGATCTTTGGGTATTGAACTAAACTCATCTTATATAATTTCCTTTGATTGAGGATTAAGGTCAAGGAAAGGAGTCAATCCTAAAGTATTTATAATGATTTATTGGTTTGTTCCTCAATTTCAAATATTAAAATCTGTTCTTGGATGATTAGTGTTCATTTTGTAAGGTTTACACATCAAACAAATAAATCTTAATCATCCAATTATCACTTAATTCAAAAATGAAGATTAAGAAGTAGATGGAGCAAATTCAATAAGAAATCATGGAATCAATAAATCAATGAATCAGTGTTTCTTCAATTGAATTCAAGCTCATCATTAATTCCAATTTTTGATTGATTTATAATATGAATTAATTTACAAATCTTGAATGTTCATCTTAAAGCTAACATTTGGTTTAGATTTGAAGTTATAGTTGAATTATTGTAGTTTAGAGAGGTTTTGTAAGGGTCTTGAGCACAAAGAAGTCAGGTTTGAAGCTTGAACCAGTTTTTTAAAAAAAAAAAAAAAAAAAAAAAAAAAAATTCACTCATTTTTACAAAAATTTTCATCAATTATAACTTCAACAATATAACACATCTTTTATCGTTTATATGATCTTATATTCAAAAAATGAAACAGTTTCAATATTCAATCTTATTTATTTTCATATAACTTTCTTATTTTATAGTTTTAAATTTTTCTTTTTGACTTGAAAAATTGCACCAGCAATTAATTAGAAAAAAAAAAAATTCTTATAATTGAATTTCAAATTCAAACTCAATTGTAATTATAATTACATTTTCTTCTTTTATCATTTGAATTTACTTGAATTTTTCTAAAAATTATACAGAAATTTGTTAAAAACAATATATTGTATATAATTCCAATAAGTTATAACCTTCCCTTGAAGAATTATTGTTCGAACAATTGAATATAGATATACCTTTGGTGATAAGTTTTAATAATATTTCTATTTGAACAATTTTGTTTAAAATAAACTCAATGAATTTTCTTTTTAAATATAAGGGTATCTAGGTTTATAACTATCTATTTAGTGAAGACATTAACTCCAAAGAGAAATCATGAGCGGGATTGCAAGAGGAAGATTAACGGAAGAGAGGAAGCAATGGAGAAAAGACCATCCTTATGTAATTGTTTCATTAATATGATTATCATTTTCATTTTCTCAAAGTTAAAATTAAAACTAATTGGAAATTCAAATTTAAAATCAAATTTAAATTCAAATTTAAATTCAAATTTTAATGGAATAAAGGGATTCTTTGCAAAACCAAATACAAATTCCGATGGAAGTTTAGATTTGATGAATTGGGACTGTGGTATGTTATTCTTTCTTTAGTGAATTTATTCATTTCAACTCTTACTCAATTCAATTATTTTATTGTAGGTATTCCTGGAAAAGCTGGGGTGAGCAATTTCTTTAAACTTAATAACTCTTTTTTTTTTCTTTTTCATTTTAAATGTATTATTGATATTTTCTTCTTTATAAGACGATTTGGGAAGGAGGAGTATTTAAACTTTCAGTGAATTTTTCAGATGATTATCCTAGTAAACCACCAAAATGTAAGACCTTATTTTTTTTCAACTCGGAAAATGAATTTATTAAATTCAAATTACTTTTTTCAGGTAAATTTACACCTCCACTTTTTCACCCCAATATTTATCCTTCAGGAACTGTTTGTTTATCAATTTTAAATGAAGATGATGGATGGAAACCTGCAATTACAATTAAACAAGTTTTATTTTGATTCCATATTATATTTTCAAACAATCAAACTAATGAAATAAATAAAATGAATAATTTAGATACTTATAGGAATTCAAGAATTATTAAATGATCCTAATCCTAACAGTCCTGCGCAAGCTGAAGCTTATAGTTTATATATGTTTGTTTTTATTATTTTAAATTTTGTTTTATTTTATTTTTGTTTTATTTTATTTTTCAAAAAAATGAGAAAATAAAAATAAAAAACAGGAAGGATAGAGCTGCTTATGAAAAACGAATTAAAGCTCAAGCTTTAGCAAATGCACCCAAGAATGATTGAGAACATAAAAAAAAAAAATAAAAAAATAAAAAATGAAAAAATTAAATGATTTTTTTTTTTCATTTAAAAACTAAAAAATCTTTTTATTTAGCATCTAGGAATTACAATTTCATAATAAGAAAAAAAGATTTCATCATAAAAATTAATCTTTGATCAAAACATAATTTTCTTGAACGTTTTTTTTCTCCTTCAAAATCATTATTTATACGGTAACGACTGCTGTGAACTTTTGAGCTTCCTGTCGTATTCTTTTTTCATATTGAGCTTTATTTCCCCTATTTTATTTTAAAATAATAAAAGAAAAGGAAAGAAAAATAAGTAAAGGAAAGAAATAAAGAAATAAGATGGAAATGAAACTTACATGTACAAATAATAGGCATCTTCATGTGCTGGATCATTAGGATTAGGATCATTTAATAACTCTTGTATTCCTAAAAGAATCTAAATAATGAGAAAAGGAGAAAGAAAAAAGTCAGTTCTTAATTTCCTTGATTCATTCATAAATGAAATAAATATAACTTGTTTAATTGTAATTGCAGGTCTCCATCCTTTATCTTCATTTAAAATTGATAAACAGACACTTCCTGAGGTAAAAATATTTGGATGGAAAATTGGAGGTGTAAATTTACCTTTAATTTTATTTATTTATTTTCTTTATTATTTTTTTGGTGAAAGAAATTGTCTTACATTTTGGTGGTTTACTAGGATAATCATCTGAAAAAGTTATGAGTAGTTTATACAATCCTCCTTCCCATGGGGTCTTATTTTTTAAAAAAAAAAAAATTAAAGAAAGTAAATATTCATTGATTGTTAGTTTTGTAGGAAAGAAACACTTACACCATCTTTACCAGGGATTCCACATTCCCAATTCATTAAGTCCATTGAATCATCTGCTTTCTTTACTGGTTTTGCATAAAAACCCTAATTTTTTTTAAAAAAAATACATTAATTTTATGAAACAATAAATAATATCAATTCAAATGAAGCAAAACTTGAAGAAACTTATTTAAAAAAAGCTTAAAACAAGATATCAAAATCAAAAAAATCAAATAAAAAAGTTGTTCAAATTGTAGATAAGTTCAGTTCTTATAACTTAAAAATAACTATTGTTGGGTCATTCAAATTTCAAATTTTCAATTTTTCAAACCAACCAACAAGCAAATAACATAAATACACAACAAATCAATAAACTACAAATCTACATATTATACATATCCTCAATAACTAAGAAGGAACAAGATCATTTTAAATAATTGAAATTTAAAAAAAAAAAAAAATTCTTTCACAAAAAATGCTCAACAAAAAAAAAAAAAACAAAGATATTCCAATATACAATTCAACAACTGTAGAACCCAACTGAAGATGCAATTGAAAGAGTTATTTAATGAATATAAGTATGAATATAAGTGTGAATAGAAAGGGTGCACAATTACATAAGGATGGTCCTTCCTCCATTGCTTTCTCTCTTCCATCAACCGCCCTCTCGCTATCCCACTCATCTCTGATTCGTCAAAAAATTATTTACTCCATTCTGATTGGCTGAATCAACACTATAATTTTTCTTTTTCTTTTTCATTCTGATGTATATCCAATTCTTAAATTCTGTTCTTCATCGATTCAGGAACATTATTCAAACTCTTGGAAAGTGTTCTTTTTTTTTTTGGATTTCGAGTTTTCATAAATTTAAATCTTGTGTTTTTTTATTCCTTCATTTCAGAATTTGAATAAAAGTAAAAGCAAACAAAAAATGATTTTGAAAAGTGTTGAAGCCCAGAAAATACTCAAGGATTGAATCTCTGATTCTTTCTTTATGAATTCATGATTGATTCAAATTTTTGTTTCAACACTCAATATCATTTTGAAGTCGTAGTAATATAAAACAGTTAAAAATGATAAATGTATTTGAAGAAAAAAATCTGATATTAATTAATTTATTTTGAAAAGACTTGAATCTAAACTTCGTTCTTTTACTTTTTATTTTGTTTGATTTTTGTTTTCTCAACCATCTGTAATCCTTCCTCTTCAGTTTTATCTTGGTTAAAAAATATTTTGAACTAAAAGATGAAAAACGAAAGAAGAGAATTAGAATAATAATACAAAAGTAAACTATTATTTTTGAAAATAATAAAGTAAAAATACCAAGTCTGAGAAGTAATGAGAAATTCCTCTCGATTGAATTGGTTCTTCCTTCTGGATTGTTTTCTTTTTTGGAGGTGGATCAGCAGCTGAAAGGTAGAAGAAATGATTGAAGACATTTGGAGGAAGTTTCAAAAAACACTTAGACTTATCTCCAACGAGATTCATGTGGAAACATAAAGGTCGTTGACTTTCATCAAAAACACGAGATACCCCAAGGATTTCATGGTGGAGTGCACAATGAGTATAGTTTACTTCTGGGATACACTTTAAATATTTGCAGTTTCCATGTTCTCTTGCAATTTTTTGAAAGTCGATCAAACTCACTATGTAGGGACTATAACTCATCGAATTAGTTCAAAATGCTGCAAAGTATTATAAAAAAAAAGAAAAGAAAGAATTGAAAAGAATTAAAATTTAAAATTTAAATTTAATTGAAAAGAGAATTGTGGAGTTAAGAGAAAATTGAAGAAATAAAATGGGATGTGGTGTTGAGTTGTTTCGAAAAAAAAAATGACTCATGCTTTTTTTTCTCTTATGATTTTAGAGTTGTTCAATCATATTTTTGATGAGAAAACTTGAAGAAACTCAAATGGAATAAGTGAAAATCAATTTATATTAAAATTGAATTTTAACAACAAAATACCACAAAGTATGAATTCAAATGAAAAAGAAGAAAAAATGGAAAAAGAAAAGAATAAAAAAAAGAAAAATCAATTAGGATTTAATAATGTTTATATTTTTATTTATTATTATTTTATATTTTATGAATTAAATAACATTTTAAAATTACAAATCATCTTTCCATTTTCCTTCATTTTTTTGTTTATGAACAGCTTGTTGTGTTAATTTCATTCTTTCTGCTGATCCTTCGATTTCTTTTCCAAATTTTCCTGTTTGATAATCTTGGAATGCCTAATTTC
>Ga0209960_1003267_pt1 | contig 14372 bp, 16 predicted proteins | sample ThiBiot_500_plan_2_FD_183947 | JGI IMG/M metagenome (GOLD analysis project Ga0209960, IMG submission 183947) | Wastewater bioreactor microbial communities from Cape Town, South Africa - Thiocy_expt_500_plan (SPAdes) | ecosystem: Engineered > Bioreactor > Thiocyanate-remediating >... | reverse complement strand
TTAATGCTTTTGAATAATTTCCAAGAAATTTATATGTATTAGCGAGATAGGCGTACGAGCCACCCAATTCATGATCATCCAATGTAAGAATATCTTGAAATATCTCAAGCGCGTTTTCGTGGTATGTTAGTGCTTTCGTGTATTCGCCCATACAATCGTAGACATGACCAATACTGTTATAGCATTTAGCAATAAGTGAATGTTTCGATGGTAAATATTTCTCACGAATATCCGTTGACTGTTGATAGGATTCGATTGCTTCGGTATATTTCGCTTGATTTAATTGTGTTAAACCTAATTCATAGAAAATATTTCCTTTTTCTTCATCATTATTTACTTGTTCGAGTAATATTTTGAATAAACTCTCAGCTTTCATTTGTTGACCTAGTTTTCCCATTAATTTCGCTAATCGAATCCATCCATTCGATCCTTCGAGATCATTTCGTATTCGTTCAGTTAATTCATGTAATTGAGGATCATTATCTCCCGTTAATGTCAATTCAACTTCCCAAACTCGATCGTTTTTATCAATGGATTTAATTTCTCCAATACGAAAGATTGAATGCATCGAAAAGAGAATTTCTTCTTCGGTTTGATATGCGCTCACATCACGAACATTCGCATATGGTGTCGAGAGTATCGATGAATCGATTTTCATCACAAAAAGAACGCCAACAAAGCCAGACATTGACGTTGTCTGCTGAGCAAACGAAAGAGATACACGACGAATTTTACTTGTTGATAGATAGTTATTAAATGCTAATAGACCACCTTTCGTTTTTTGTAATTGATCAAAATTCATTTGAGACAGACCTTGACCTCGATAGACAACAAACGAAGTCGGTTCACTGAATTGTTCGGAATGTAATTTTGCTAGATTATTATGAAGATCACGAATAAAAAAGCCCATTTTTACAATTATATCAACTTCCATCGTTCGTAGAGCATAGTTTAAAGTTGAATAAAGAAAAGATCCATATGTGTACCACCAAATAGCTTGACTTGTTCGATATTCGTTTTCTAATTTATCGATATTATTCAATTCGAATGCATTGCCAATGAACTGTTGTCGACAATAGATAATAAACTCACGGAAATGTTCGTCATTGAAATCGATTGAGAGTAGAATTTCTTTTAGTATTTGCGAATACATAAATGATTGATCTAATTCATTAAGATTTCGATTTGATTCTTTTAAAAGACTAATTGAAATCGAATTTTGATCGCATTCATACACATCACTTTTCAATGCTTGACAAATCGGTGTTAAATCCGTATAGATACCTTTGATTTTCATCCATTTCTTCGTCCAACTTTCGTGTCGTTTACAATTCCCACAAAGAATATAAATCGTACTAATCTGTGATTTATCATGTAGAATAGGAATGATTCTTTGACCGAGATAACCGGGTAGAATCAGAAAAATCTTTTCGTCACTAATCGCATCGATAAATGTTATACAATCATCGACATCCGTAAATTGATTGACATTATTCACTATCTGTCGTAGTTGTTTGATTGATTCGAAATTATCGCCGTCAGAACTTCCATCTAACCATACGAGTAGAAAATTTTGAATTCTTATTCGAGTAATAACTTCGTTCATAGAATGTTGTTTACGTAACTACTGACAATCGAAGAAGAAGAAAAACAGAACAGACTTTTTTTTTCTTCCTTTCAGTTTGGGTGCACTGTTAGAATTAAACGATCGAGCAAAACTCGAGCAATATTTCATTGGTTGTAATAATCTTGATATTCCAAAAAATATACCTCATGGCGATTCAATGTTTGATTATTTTGTTAATGATCAAAGTCAATGGGGTAGATTCAATTTTACGAAACGTATTCGAAGAGATATTTTTTGAATTGTCATAGAACATTGGTCAACTCGTGTTGAACCATGGGAATATCCGAAAGATGAACAAATCGAATTTGCATCTATTCTCGTTCCGAATATTGACAATGTTCGAACGACCTATTTAATAAACATACTTTCAAAACAAGACAAAGCCGTTCTTTTAATTGGCGAACCTGGCACAGCCAAAACTGTAATCATAACAAGTTTTCTACAACAATACGATAGTGAACAACATTTGACACGAATTATGAATTTTTCATCGATAACAACGAATAATTTTATTCAGAAAACAATTGAAAGTTTCGTTGATAAACGTGTAGCGAATACATTCGGTCCATCATTTGGACGAAAAATGACGATATTTATTGACGATATCAATATGCCAATGATTAATTCTTGGGGTGACCAAGAAGCAAATGAAATTCTTCGTCAGTTAATCGAACAGCAAGGCTTCTATTCGTTGACAAAACCAGGAGATTTTCTTCATATTATTGATTTACACTTTCTTGCAGCTATGTGTCATCCAGGTGGAGGTCGAAACGATATTCCTGAACGATTAAAACGTCATTTTTTCATTCTCAATTGTACTCTTCCATCGAACAATGCTGTCGATCATATATTCGGTTCGATTGCAAAATATTTTTGTATTGAACGAAATTTCTCGCCTGAACTCATATCTCTCGTTGAACGATCGATTTCAGCAACTCGAATTCTTTGGCAAAATGTTAAAAGCAAATATCTACCGACGCCAGCTAAATTTCATTATATTTTCAATCTTCGAGATCTATCTCGTATTTGGGAAGGCATCTTACAAATCGATGCTGAGCAATGTGCAAATAATCTTGAACTTTATTTACAATTATGGAAACATGAATGTACACGAGTTCTTGCTGATCGATTGATTTCAACGATGGAAAAAGATTGGTTTCGAAAAGAATTACAACGAATTGCGAAACAAACATTTGGAGATATTTATCAGATTTCAATTGAGCATGACGACGAAGTTTATTTTGCTAAGTAAAATATCATTGGTATTTCGTTTTCGTGAATATTTCTCTTCGATATAGTTTTCTTCGTGAAGAACTCGAAGTGACTGATGATATGGGCGAAGATATCGATCTCGCTGATCTCGTACCGAAAGTTTACGAACCCATATCTTCATGGGATAATCTACAAACGAAATTATACGATCAAATGAAAAAAATGAACGAAGAAATTCGAGGAAGTAACATGGATTTAGTCTTCTTCAAAGATGCGATGATTCATTTACTTCGAGTAGAAATCATTTAGTTCGAAATCAGTTCGATTCATTCATTCATTTCGAATAGATTTCAAGAGTTATCAATATACCACGAGGACATTTACTTTTAGTCGGTGTCGGTGGTAGTGGCAAACAATCATTGACCAAACTAGCAGCTTATATCGCAGGATATAAATATTTTCAGATTAGCATATCTCGGTAGGAGAAAAACAAAGAAAAAAAAGATTTTACTGTTCAATAGAACGTATACATTGAATAATTTCTTGGATGATCTACGAAGTATCTATCGACGGGCAGGTCGTCTCGGACAAGGCATTGTATTTATTTTAACTGATAATGATATAAAAGATGATCAATTTCTTGAATATTTAAATAATGTTCTCAGTTCTGGCGAAGTAATGTTGAGTTTTCTTTTCGTTTACATCAAGATAGTTCTCTTTCTCGAACATACAAGGTATCTGGTTTGATAACACGTGAAGAAATGGATGAAATTCTTTCGGAATTATCAGTAAAAATGAAAAAAGAATTTCCAAAACGAGCATTAACAAATGAAAATCTACTTAATTATTATCGAGAACGATTGAGAAAGAATCTTCATATTGTTCTATGTTTCTCTCCGGACAATCGAAAATTTCGAGAACGTGCTCTCAAATTTCCTGCATTAGTTTCTGGTTGTACCATCGATTGGTTCGTACTGATTACTCTCGTTTCTTCGAAATATACTTTCAATCTTTCAGGTTTTATCGTTGGCCATTGGACGCTCTTGTTGCAGTGTCTGATGTTTATCTCAATCGTTTTGAAATTCTCGTTAAATCGAATACAATTAAAAAGAATGTCATCGAATTGATGGCAGATATTCACGATGATGTCAGTCGAATATGTGAAAATTATTATGATAAATTCCGACGACGAACATACACCACACCGAAATCATTTCTCTCGTAAAACGAAAAATAAAACTTTCACTTAAGTTTCTTTTTGTTATTGTTGCAGTTTTATCAATGCATTCAAATTATACTATCAAAAACAACGAGAATATTATGAAAAAGAAAAGCAAAAAATGAAAACAGGTGTCGAAAAATTATTCGAAGCTGCTGAACAAGTGCAAAGTATCACGCAGGAATTGGTTGTCAAAGAAAAACATATGGCTATTGCTAATGGCGAAGCAGCTAAGCAAGTATCCGAAATGGAAGTACTACGAAGTGCTGCTGAGATCAAGAAAAAAGAAGTTCAAGAATCGAAAGAAACTGCTGAAGTTCTTGTTAAACAAGTTAATGAAGAGAAAGCCATTGCTGAAGAAGAACTCTCTGCTGCACAAGTCATTTTAGACGAAGCTGAAGAAGCAGTCAAAGTAAATTCTATCTTCTCTATGCGAGTTTACATTGAGCTTTATTAATTTTAATTGATAAATCAAAATGTACATAAATTTGTGCATGACATGTTGCTAATTTTCCATGTGAATCACCTGTAAAAACGAATTTATAATTAATTCCCGTGACAACTTGTGTTTGTACACTTGTAATTTTCAAATTATCCAACGATAGATTTTGTTTTTCAGCTATATCATTAGCAACATAACGAACTAGACTTTTGATTATACTATCTTCGACTAATTCAGGATGATCCATATAACCACCGAGTAGAGTTTCGCCGTAAACTGCAGCGAACATTGTAACGAGAAGAATAGCAAGAAGTTTCATCTTTGTTTAGTTAAATGATTTATCTCTATTGTTAGTGCGGAGTTTATATACGAGAGTGAAGGAGATGATAAGACGTGTACTTTTGTTGTTTGCTGATAAACAAACGAATATCTTTCTTCTTTTTCTTCGTATTTTAACTAGCAAATCAAAGGCAATACAATTTCAAATCTTCGAAAACTAGCGAAACCACCTGAAGCAATTATGATTGTGCTCGATATGGCATTGATACTGATGAAACGACGTCTCGATCCAATACGAATTGATAATAATCTCGAAGAGCCATTTTATGCATCATCAAAAAGTGAAATTCTTAAACTATTGAATTTTTCCGGTCTATTATCAACTTTATTAACTATCCGAGAATTGAATGATGAAATCATTGAACTACTTGCACCGTATACAGGCATCAAAGATCTTTCAGAAAAAGCACGAAAAGCATATAAAGATTTAGCAACATTGAAAACATGGACCGATAAAATTCAATCGTATCATGCGATTAATAAAGAAGTTATACCGATTAAAGTAGAGTGTTTGTTGAATGTAAATCAAATGAGAGTGAAGATGAAAATGTTTCATGATAGGATAAAGTACAAAAAGCTGAAAATTCTCTTCGAAAAGCATCGAGAAAATTAGCGCGAGCTGAACGAGAACTTGAACGAACAGAAATCGGTCTTGCTAAATGTCAAGAAGATTATGATTCAGCAATGGAAACGAAAAAAGTAATAGAACATATCGATGTATTCATTACATGTATCAAAATATCGGTTATCTAGACTTATCAAGCTGATTATGATGCATTATTAAAACGTCGTGATGATGCCAATACGCTAATCTCAGGTTTAACTGGTGAAAAAGTTCGATGGAATGAACAAAACAAAGCTTTTGAATTGAGCATTGAAAAGTAACTGAAATCTCTCTCTCTCGCTCGCTCGTTCTATTACGAATTGTAATTCGATCAGATTAATCGGAAATGCAATTCTAATCACTGCTTTTCTTTCGTACTGTGGTCCATTCAATCAAGAATTTCGTCAACGAATGTTAAACGAATGGCAAAAACAAATTCAACAACGATCAATACCATTTTCGGATAATTTCAATCTCATTGAACAATTAAACGATGAAGCTACAGTTGAGATTTTTTTCTTTTTTTCTATATTAACAAACAAAAATCATAGATTGGCGAATGGAATTTACAAGGTTTGCCCAATGATGATCTTTCGATTCAGAATGGAATCATTGCGACCTCGAACTACCGTTATCCACTTCTTATCGATCCGTATAAACACACCTTTTTTTCTATTATTTGTGAAACTAAATCAATATTTTCGATTTCCATAGACAATTGCAAGGCAAATCGTGGATAAAAAATATGGAACGTGAAAATGATCTATTAATTACAACATTGAATTCGAAATTATTTCGGCAACAATTAGAAGATTCGATATCACTCGGACGACCATTACTTATCGAAGATGTTGACGAAGAACTAGATCCGATTTTAGATAATGTTCTAGAAAAGAACTATATCAAACTTGGTCTTAGTCTTCGTGTAGGTTTTTTTTTCATCCGCAAAAAGAAGGAATGTCCATTTTATTTAGGTTAAAATCGGTGATCGAGAAGTGGTTAGTTATTGATTGCTAAAATACTTTTAAAAAGCAAAAGCCAAACGTCTTTCAGGATGTTAATCATACATTTCGTTTGTATATCACAACGAAATTAGCTAATCCGAATTATTCTCCGGAAGTGTGTGCTCGAGTATCAATTATTGATTTTACCGTTACACAACGAGGTCTAGAAGATCAATTACTCGGTCTTGTCATAGCTAATGAACGTGCCGTATGTGTCTATTTATTGTTTTCAATTGGATTCGATTTGTCACGAATAGGAACTCGAACGTGAACGTGTGACATTAGCACGTGAAACAACAAAGAATAAGAGATTATTAAAAGAACTTGAAGAAAATTTATTAATTAAATTAACGAGTATTCAAGTAAAACAAGCAGAGAGATAAATAGACAATCAATGAAAATAAAATAACGAATAGGGTTCAGTACTGGACGATCCATCACTTGTCGAAGTTCTCAATGCGAATAAACAAATTGCGAGTGAAGTCAAAGAAAAAGTTACGATTGCTGAAGAGACAAAAACAAAAATTAGTGCAGCACGAGAAGAATATCGACCTGTGGCTATTCGTGGATCGATTATCTATTTTCTCATGACTGAATTTGCCGTATGAAACGTTCAATTGATATTATTCAATAATCATTTTGTGTTTTCTAAGCTTGTCAATCATATGTATCAAATATCTTTGCAACAATTTCTCGGTCTTTTTCATGAATCAATGATCAAGTAAAACAAAAATCAAAAGATGATTCTACTTTCGAAGACAATATTTTTTCCATTTCTCTTCAAAAGATCGAATAAAATTGCTGCTACACAAAAACGAATTCAAAATATAAACGATTATCTAACCTATCGAACATGGTTTTATACCACACGTGGTTTATACGAAGAAGATCGTTTGATGTTCACCTTACTTCTCGCATTGAGAATTGATCTACGTCGTGGAAAAATTCGTCACGATGAATTCGAAGTTTTGATCAAAGGCGGAGCATCATTAGATCTCAATACATGTCCAACGAAACCATTTCGTTGGCTGAATGATATCGCTTGGCTCAATCTACTCGAATTAAGTCGAGTGAAAGATTTTCATGATGTCATCGATTGTATACAAAAGAACGAAAAAGTCTTCAAAGATTGGTTCGATAAAGAATCAATCGATTTGCCGGATACATACGAAAGTTTAACTGTCTTTCATCGATTTCTATTTATTCGTTCGATATCACCCGATCGAACGATATTCGAAACACGAAATTACATTCAAGATAGTCTTGGAGTAAAATATACTGAAATACCTGTACTTAGTTTCGACGTACTTTGGGATGAAAGTCAATGTAAAACACCATTACTCGGCATACTTTCATCGGGTGCCGATCCAACATCGAATATTCAAGCGTTGGCAAAGAAGAAAAATGTCGAACTTTTGATTGTTTCAATGGGACAAGGACAGGAAATACTTGCTAGACGTTATTTACATCAAACAATGACGCATGGCGGTTGGTTATTGATACAAAATGCACATTTAGGTTTAGATTATCTCGATGAATTCTATGAAACCATGACAACTGCTAATTTCGAACCATCATTTCGAGTGTTTGTGATCTTTCCTGCTTCTCTCTCTCTTTGTTTGCTTTCAAAATATTGATTTACTATCTAGTTGGTTAACAACAGAATCTCATCCACAATTTCCAATTCAAATTCTTCAATCGTCAATTAAATTTACCAACGAACCACCACAAGGTGTTCGAGCTGGTCTTAAACGTACCTATGGATTGATTACTCAGGATAAATTAGAATATTTCGAAACGATCTATTGGCAACCATTGTTATTCACCATGTCATTTCTACATAGTATCGTTCAAGAACGACGAAAATTCGGTCCTCTTGGATGGAATATTCCTTATGGTAGTTTTGATTTTCTACTTATTTGCTCAATTACAATTCTATTTCGAATAAAGAATTCAATCAAACGGATTGGGAAGCGTCTGTACAATATATTCAAAATCATTTAGATGATATGAATCCAAAATTAGTACGTATTCGTTTTTAAACTATATTGAATGTATAGAAATTTTGCAAAAGGGTATTTCATGGAAAGCACTTCGATATATGATCTCAGAAATTCAATATGGTGGTCGAATAACTGATGACCGGGATCGTCGATTGATGATTACCTATGCTAAGAAATGGTTTTCAGATTCATTATTCTCTCCTGACTTTTTATTTTACGATGGTTATTCAATTCCGAAAGTTAAACGTCTCGATGAATACTTTGACTATATCGATCGATTGCCTGCGATTGATCGTCCACGAATCTTTGGTCTTCATCCGAATGCAGACATAACCTATTCAACAAATCGAGCGAAATCTATGTGGGAAAAAATCGTTAATATTCAACCGAAAGAATCGAATTCGAGTTCATCAACAGGAGAAACAAGAGACAAAATTGTTAAGAATATTGCAAGTGAAATGCTTTCAAAATTACCAACGAATTTCGTTCAACACGAAGTAAATCTAATGGAGAGAAGCATCGAAATCATCAGTTTGATTGTTTAGGTTCGAGAAAAATTGAAAACAATGGGTCTATTGAACCCAATGATTATCTTTCTTCGACAAGAAATCCATCGAATTGATCGAGTTATTCGTATTGTACGAAATTCATTAGGCGATTTACAATTAGCTATCGATGGAATTATCATATTAAACGAAGTAATTTTTTTTTAAATTGTACTAGAATATTAGAAAATAAATTTCGATTAGCCACTTCGACATATGCTCGACTCGATTTATGATGGTCGAGTACCAATAGATTGGGTTTGCTGATGAGAAATCAAAGATGATCGTTTGAGACTCTTTGTTCGATTTAGACGAGATATTCATGGCCGAGTAGTACACTTGGATTTTGGTTTTCTGAATTATTAGATCGGTATACTCAATATAATAATTGGTTGAACTATGGTCGACCGAAATGTTTTTGGATGACTGGATTTTTCAATCCCAATGGTAATACTCCTACTCCTATTTCGAAAGGTTAAATGTGATATGACGAATAATAAAATCAATAATCTAGGTTTTCTCACTGCTATGCGACAAGAAGTCACACGAATGCATAAAGGCTGGTCGCTCGATAGTGTAACGATTGATAATATGGTTCTTCGAATTTATAAAGACGATATTCGTGAAGCTCCAGCTGAAGTAAGACTTCTCTCGGATTAAAACTCATCTATTTTTTTTTGATTGTGCACAGGGTGTCTATGTTTACGGTCTGTATGTCGAAGGTGCTGGTTGGGATCGTCGAAATTCTCGTTTACAAGAATCACCAAATAAGATTGTCTACGTTCAAATGCCTGTCATACATATATTTGCTGTCAATCCGACAGTGACTAATCCGATTGTTAGTACAGATAAAAAGACTCGATTGACAATTCGTAGTAAACGAAATGATGAGATTCTTGTTGCACTATATGTTTACATGTGTCCAATTTATAAAAAACCGATGCGAACAGATCTACATTTCATCACAATGTTGAAATTACCATCGAATGAACCACCTGAACATTGGATTTTGCGTGGTGTTGCTTTGCTTTGCGATATCAAATAAAATAAATTGTCTTTTTTTGTTCTTTTTTTGATAAATGCTCGCACACGAATCAGCTGTTAATTTATTTCAACGATTGAATAGAAAAACCGAGAATCGATACGATGAAATCATTCAACGATTGAATCGCTATCATGATTTATTATTTCCGCATGGTTTTCAAAATCAACTCATTGAATTATTAGATCAACATCGATTCGAAACAAAACGTTTTCTACACGGTTTCATTCGAGATTATGTTGATTATATTAAATCTCGAAATGAGCTACTTATTTTACCATTTCAAACACAAGACATGTTTTCGAATTCACCACAAGCAAATAAAGATTCAGTCGAATCAGAAATTCCAACATTAGAATTCAAATTCAATTACGATCAATCAATCGCTTTTATTTATATTGATACTGAATCAAAAGAATGTCCATTCGAAAATAATAATACCATTGAATGGTATGATTGTCAAACATCATCAGAATTAGCCTCAACATTACTTCGTCTCGAACAATCACATTTTATCAACACTTCAGATCAACACTATGTTCTTATTATTGATTCAAGTACACAAGTAAATTAGAAGAAAAAAAAACATCATTTATGTGAATTAATCAACGATAAGAGTTTTGTTAGGTACCAACTAATGATTATTATCGTACAGCAACATTTACATATGTCATGTCAATTGAAGAGAATAGATTATTAACTGTTCAATGGCATTCGATTCTTTGTTATTTGATAGGAAAATATCGTTTATCATGTATTCTTGTCGAACATTTAGATATTGAAACACCAATATTCGATACAATCATTGGCAAACGTGATGAAAAATCAATGCGACGAAATAGTAAAAACAAAGAAATACATGTTCCTTATTCAGAATTTGCATTCGGACGATTAATGACCAGTGAACGTTATCAAATCAATCAATTTCAATATCGTCAAATACATCACAGTCAAATGAAGAACTTATTTCTTACACATAATCATTATATTGAAAATATGTCTTGAATAAGTCGGTTTGATCTAGGACAAACGATTCTCATAAAAAATAACCAATGATGATGATAATTATGATTATGTTTTGTAAATAAAGTACATAGCTTTTTGCAAAACGGCACATCGAACTACTAGTTTTGACATAATATAAATATACGTACATTGAAAACAAAATGCACCACCTAGGCGTTACGTTATTGACTGTTATGGTTCGTTGAATTTTATATAATATTGCCTATATTTTTATTAGTGCAGACGCCCCATTTATATTATAAATTTTTACTTTTTGTTACCTGAATATTACAGGTCCGATATAATTAACGGGTTCTCATTAAAAATACAATGTTAGATGCCAATGATATCAATGTTCTTGGACGAACTCATTCAATTCTTTGGCGTATTGTTCATAGTACATTGTTTTTGATCGGTGGGACGACTTTTATTGCTGGCTCAGCGATGTATTGAGGGTGCTAAAATAATGGGCCCAATTGATTCATTGCATGGGCAATGGAGGCGTGCCGTACCTGGCATCAATATGACTGCATCGGTTATTGGTTCAATTTGCTATCTGGTCGGATCAGTTTTATTTTTACCTGATTTAGAAGACTATCTAAACATTGGAGAAGGAGTTTTCATTACAGGTTCAGCTATTATTTTCTTCTCTCAAATCTGGAAAGTTATACGAATAGGCTATACAAATATATCTGACCGTCAAGATCGTCGATTTCGTATAACGAATCTCATGCATAATTTTGTAGTTTTTGTTGCTGATGCTGCAACGGATCTTGGTGGTCTATTCTATTTTATTGGTACAATTTTATTTCTACCGAAATTTATCACCACTAATTTCGGTTTAAACAGAGCAGCAGGACTTTTTATTACTGGTGGAACGTTTTTTTACTATTGGTGGTGTTTTTTCTTGTCATTCATTATTTTTGTATTTCTAAAAAGATCCAACGATTCTGACGAATTCGACCCGTCAAAAGAATAACATGAAGATAACTAACTATATTTTTTGTACGAAAAGCATAATAAATTAAAACTACATCGCTATGTGTTAGTTGAAAATACTCTGATGTATTGAAATTCTTTGTAGTAAAAAACTCATCGAAAAAATTGACTCATTGCTGTTCGAAAAGCTTGTTTATAGGTCGACGACGGCAAAACGAATATAATAAATGTTAATAAAGATGGAATTAATGAAATATAATACCCCAAAAGATAAAACCAAAAATCGTTTTTAGATGTCATACAACTTGATGTAAATGACATAATCAATCTTGGAATACCAAGAATAGTCAGTATGCATGGCGCTATTAACAGATTTTGATGTCGTTGTATCTGTTCGATTAAAATTTTTTTCAAATGACTTTTTTGTTTTTTTCTTTGCATAACAATTTCTTGTTTCGTTTTAATGAAAATAATTATAATAGCTGATATAAAATTAATAATAAATGGTAAAATAAAATGAAATATCGTTATAAATGAATTATACTTATGTAAGAATATCAATTGATATTCAACAATACACCAATATCGTTGTTGTTGTTCATCATCATTTTCTTGAAATAATCGTCTATAGAATGGATCATGAATATTAGTAATAATTACAAAAAAAATAGAACAAATAACAATCCATTTCGAATAGAGCCTTGCTTTTCGTTGTCGAAAATTAACTCCTTGGATAGATGTGACTGCTCGTTCGATGGCAACAAATGCTGTTAACCATTGTTCAATATTTAAACAACATCGAAGAAGAAAATCCATTGAATAACATTGAATAGTTAAAAACGAATAGTTTTTTATTCTACCGATTTGTGATGATAGAACAATTGAAAATTTTAATAGAAAGAATAATAAAGTCCAAAAAGTTACAATTGATGAACTTAAAAGATAAACTCCACAACCGGATTGACGTGTAGTTTTTTCTTTGAATGTTATCAATGATAAAAAAGCATTGATAAAACCTAAACAAACAAGAATAATTGTTATACATAAACATATTATAACAGTTGAGGATTGTTTCTTCAACGAAAGATTTGGACTAATTGCAAAGGCTAAAATAGCATCAAGTGATAAATTAAATGAATTTGTTGTTATATCACATTGTGCACCATAGAAACAAGGTTGACATTGACAAATTGATAATCTTGAACAAGTCGTATCTTCTTGATAACATATACCATCGTTTTTACAAGCATTAAATCCTGTACAAATCGATTTCTTTGTGCTATTAAAATCAAAACAATTCGCAACACGATAACCAACTACTTCCTGACAGAAACATAATTGATAATTATCATAAAAACATCGTAAATCGAGTTCAGATCTTTGACAAGGTAGATGATAATATTTAATTCGATGCACAATAGGACTATTCACAATTGTTTGATTAAATAAATCTCTTATATGTAAACATCGATCTGATTCTTCAACTGTTTTTCCGATAATTGATGATGGTTGATAATTTTTTTGTATTAAAGTTAAATAAAATGTTTGATTATCAAATTGAGTAAAAACAAGATGAAATGGTAATGACCAACGAATAGATAAGGATTGTTGTCCAGGATAAATTGTTTTTATAATTTTTGTATTTCTTGGTTCACTTTTCATTTTTATTTCAATAAAATGAATTAATACTGTTGATGGTAATTGAATATTTTCATGAAATGATATAACTAACTTTGTTCCATTAAATTGACAAAATTCACCCACCGTATCATCATTTTCACAAATACAAATAAATTCTTTTTCATATTCATCAAGTGAAACACATTGACCACGATTTGAACAAGTCTGATTTGCACATATTTTATCTTCAATTAAACATTTTGGACCTTTTCGATGTAATGGACAAATACATATTGATCGATTATTCATCATTTGACCAAGACATACTGCATTTACTGAACATTGACAATCATACTCTATAGAACAAGTTTCTCCTCGCCAACCACGATCACATTGACAAAAACTTTGATTAGTCATATCATTGGCATAACGAATACATTGACCATGTTCACATTGTTTATCTGAACAAGATTCAATTGAATTACGTTGATAAGGTATAGTTAATATCTGAGAAAGACGATGAACTGCCAAAAATGGAAATTGAATTTGCTGAATAAAACTTGCTCGATATTTTAATGTTATTTTTTCATAAATATCAATATGAAGAAAATATTCTTTCGATAGATCTTTGGGTCGTGTTGAATATAACAAATAAAAATGAAATTTTGTTTGACAATGTTTAGATGATAGATAAGTAACTTGTTCAGTTGAATGAATCATTCGTTCTTGACTATTATCAATTAATGAAATAATAATAATAAATGGTATTTG
>Ga0209960_1003266_pt1 | contig 14376 bp, 19 predicted proteins | sample ThiBiot_500_plan_2_FD_183947 | JGI IMG/M metagenome (GOLD analysis project Ga0209960, IMG submission 183947) | Wastewater bioreactor microbial communities from Cape Town, South Africa - Thiocy_expt_500_plan (SPAdes) | ecosystem: Engineered > Bioreactor > Thiocyanate-remediating >... | reverse complement strand
TTCAAGAGATGTCTCTAGTGACTTCCTCTGAGTTACTTGAGAGGTTAAAGAAACATAATGAAGCAAAGAACGAAGTCACAATTGAAGAAGTTGGAGGTTCATCATTGCTTCCTCTTGGAAAAGCTCTCTTTATACTCTTTGGAGCAAATGAGAAAGCTTTAAAGGATGCATTAGTTCAAGTTGAACAAGGAGAAGATAGAAGAGGACCTTTGGGGAACTCGTTGATGTCAATTAGGAACTATGTGGAAGGATTGAAAGAGATGATACAAGTTGGAGATTTTGTAAATATTTTGACTGATAAGTTCTCAAAGGAAGTAAAGGAAGGGAAAAAGAAAGGTATTTTAGTTATATTTATTCTATTTTAAATCAATACAATCAAGTGATATTGAGATACTAATCAATTTCACTCTCTTCTTCTTTTTGAAATAGTTGTTATCATTGTCCTTTGGTTATTGAATCAAAATGTTGCATCAAAGATGATAGAAGGAATGAAGACTATTTTTCTTGGAGAAGATAAAAAGTAAGAGTTTATTGATTGTTTGATTTTACAAAAATAAGAAAGTAAAAATCAAAAAGATCAAAGTATTTATTAACTGTTATGCTGGATGAAATTTTAAAAGAAAAAAATGAAATTGATTGGATTTTATTCACAATGAATGATACCTTGAAAAGTAATTTTTTATCTTTTTTTGTAACAGTGATTCAATTTTTTTAAAATTTCTTATTTTGAAGAGGAAGAATTACAATTCTATTTATCTCTGCTACCCTTATTTCCTTCTTTTATTTTCTGTGCTGAAAAAGATTCTGGTTTTGATGAAGAAAAGAATAAGGTAAATTTTTTATTTTTTTTAAAAAAAAACTTGAAAAAAAAACATGAAATACTTTCAGGTTCCAACAAAATTAACAGAAAAAGTTGTTGATATATATTGGAATATTTCTCAAATTATTTGTGAACTTTGTTTAGAATCAAGAAAAGGAAATTTAAATGTTTTTATTGACAATGATCAAATTGAAATCTTTGAAAAAGTTGGATTTTTTTATGAGGAAAAATAATTAAATTAAATGTCATTTGAGATTTTTTTTTTAAAAAAAAATAGATGATAGATATTGTAATATTATGGAATAATAATGGTAGAAGACCATTTTTTGTATTAGCCCTCAAAGAAATCAAGAATTTTTTATTAAATCTCAAATCTTTTTTACAAATTGAAGAGAAAAAAAGTCAAGAAGAAGATTTTGATTTGAACTCATCAAAAAAAATTGCTTCCCTTGCATTTTATACCTCATTTAAACAATTTTCTAATTTTATTGGATCAACAATATCTCAATATTCAACGAAGAAAATTCAAAAAACTCTTCTTGAAATCTTTCATGAAAGTTTGGATAGAGAATTTGGTTGGGAAGTCAGAAAGGTTTGTTTGTTTAAATTTGATGGATACTTTTTTTTGTGATCAAAAATAAGAAATGAAATAATAAAAATAGCTTATTTCAATTGGATTAGTTTTAGGACAATTGAAAAAAAAAAAGTTTTCAGAAATAATAACTTCCACAGAAATTGAAGCAGAAATATTACCCCTAGTTGTTCAAGTGATTGAGATGGAAAAAGATGATCCACCAGAAATTGCTTTTGCATTACTTCGAAGATATTTTACCTTTTCTCAGCCTGAAAAACTTCAAGAAACTATTCAACCATTTATTGTAAATTCTTTAAACTTTCTTATATTTCTTTATTACTTCAAAAAAAAAAAAAAAAAAAAAAAAAAAAAAAAAAAAAAAATCCTCCAAAAGTCTTTATTAGATGAAACTGATCGCATTGCAAATTCAGCCATTGAATTCGTTGCTGAAATAGTTGCAATCAATCCAGTTGAAAATATTGGAAAATTATTTCAAAAATTGGATCAAGGTGGAGATATTCAAAAAAAGAATGGTATTTTATTCTCGTACTACTTTTTTTTTTTTTTTTCTGATCTATATTCTTTCATTAGTTTTGGCCGTTTTAAAACGAATTTTTGAAAACACTGGATCAAATATTCAAACTAAAGGGGATAAAGATGAATATCAATATGAAAAAGTGGAACAAATAAACCTCATTTTGACAGACAAACTTCTTTCTCGTCTTCATGAAGAAAATATTGAACTTCGAAAGTTTACTTCAATTTTATTGCAAAATGTTCCCTTCCAATTTACTCTTCCAAAATTATCTGAGTTACTTTATGACAAGTATTTTTTTTTTTTTTCCTCATTTATTGTTATTGTTATCTTTAACGAAGATTATAACAATTGATTCTTAGGGATGATAGAGTGAGATCATCATCAGAAGAAGGAATAATTGGAATCTTAAAAAATCCTAAATATTTTATTGAAGGATTTGAATATTTTCTGGATATTATACGAACTTATTTTAGTCTTGAAACATTTTCACAAAAATTTAATTCTTCAATTTCAAATCCTGGACAAATTTTGAAGATTCTTGAACCCAAAGAACAAATCAAAACTTCTGAAAAACAAGGTATCTTTATAGAAAAAGAAGAAAAAAATCAAGAAAAAAGAAATTTGATATTTAATTTCAATCTAGATGTAGATTTAGATCGGTTTTATAGAGTCATAAAAAAATTGGGTCAAATTTTAGATTCATCATCATTTAAAGGACTCATACCCTCATTAATTTTGAAGGTATCTCATTAATTAGAAAATTTTAAAAATGAAAACAAAAAATTATTGTTTCATTAGGCATTTGCTGCTCCTTCTGATTCCATAATTATCAAAATTTTATCAATTCTTTCAACCCATCTTAGTTTTCCAAGTAACTCAACCATGATTTTTCAATTAATCGAAAATCAAGTGAGTGATTTCTCATTTTTTTTTTTTTTTCTTCATGATTTCAATTTATAGACACCTTAAGATTGATTTATTTTTTCTATAGATTTCAAATCAAAGGCAACTTGACGAAAATTTGTTAAATAATAAAAATGAAGAAAGTTCAATGTTAGTTCAAGAAATTCTATTTTCTCGAGTTAGTCCTTTATTAATCCTGAAAGTACTCCATCCAATGGCATATGAAGAAAATTTTAAGGAAAAGATTGATGAAAAAGAAATCCCAGATTTTTGGAAAGACCAAAAAGAGATAACTCTTCCTCAGTATTTTTTTTAAAAAAAATTATTCAAAAAAAAAAAAAAAAAAAAAAAAAAAAAAAATGAAATTAGAGATCAAAGAAATTCTCTCAGTACTGTTTATATTTTTGAATTAATCAAGAGAGCTGAACAACTTTATGAATTTGAACAAGTAATTTTTTTTTTTTTTTGAAATGTAATGAAAATAATAAAATGCAATATTAAATTTAGGTCAAAAAATTGGCAGGGGAAGTTCTAGGAAAATTTCCACCAGAATTAATTCTTCCAATCATTTTTAGAAAAAGTATGGAACTGTTATCACTTCATGAATGTCACATCATGAAATTATATATATTTGTCTTTTGTAATTTATTGTTAAATTATGAGTTTAGATTAGATTCAGAAATTCCAAAGTATTTTGCTTTCAATTTTTTTTTTTTTTCTTTCTTCTTTTAAATGAACTCTTTTAACCTCTTTTTTTTTTTTCTTCCAATAATGTAGACTACTTAATATATTATTTCAAATTCTTTCTTGGATCCCCGAAACTGAAGAAGAATTTGAACTTTTCCAAAAAATTCAACTTGGTTGCATAGAATGTTTATCCATCATCCTCTCACTTTTTTCTTCCAAAAAACAAAATTCTCAAATTCAAATTCGTTTAATTCATGAAAAAGGTTAATAACAAATCTATTCTCAAAATATCACTTCAAAAAAAAAAAAATAGATATTGAACCTCAATCAAATTTCCATTTATCATTAACTACTGTATTGGAATATCTAAAAGGAAATTCTTATTTGCCAAATATTGTTTGCACAGAACAAATTCGAATTTGTATGGCAAATGTCCTCACTACTTGGTTCTTTTTTTTCTTTTTTTATCGAATTAAAATTCTAAAATTATCATAAAAACATAATAGCTTTAAGAATTCATTGCGACTTCAATCAGAAGGAAATCAAGGAAGTTTAAATACTTCAATTTCTCTTTCAAATTATGTCTCAAAAAGTTTAATGGATATTGCAAATAACTCTACAAATTCAAACCAAGAAGAATTAGAACATATTGGTGCAGCTAGTTTTCAAGTAAACTTTGTTTCTTTCTTCTTTTTTCTATAGATTTCAAATTCAAAAATAATAATAATTTCAAAAATAATAGTCACTCTTAAATATGTGTTATAGCTTGGGAAATGAAAGTGAAAGATATTTTGAAGATTTATTAGCGATATCTCTCAATGGAATTCGTTCAACAAGTTCTTTGGTTACTTTTTATATTCTTTCTTTCCTTCTCTCAATTGAAACAAAATTAAATTCAATTAATTAAATTAAATTAAAGATCAAAGAAAATTCATTGAAATTGTTGAGTGCATTGTTGACTTTACATTTGAAAGATAATGGAAATTTTAGCTCCTTAAAAATGGTTCAAATCAAAAACTCTCTTCAATCAATTTCAAACCTTGATCCAAATGAGAAAGTTAGAAATCTTGCTGAACAAATTTTACCTATCTTGAATTAAATTAAATAGAATAGATTAGAATAGAATGTAAATATATAGTAAATATTTTTTGCAAAAAAAGAAGAAATAAAAAAATAAAAATTTGTAATTCATGAAGAATTTTATGTATTATGGTTACAATTCAATTTTTGGTCTGTATTTGAATTCAATGCACTTTGAATCTGGCGCCCTCGTTTTTTGAATAAACTCTAATGATAGCTCTTGTCCCAAAATTTCATTCTTGTGTAAAATATCAATCTATTTGAATTATAATTTCAAATAAATAAATAAATAAATAAATAAATAAATAAATAAATAAATAATAAATTAGAAATAAATAGAAAACAAACATCTGAAGGCTGATCAAGACTCAATTCCTGGCACAAAAATTTTTTTAAATGAAGAACTGTTGCTTTTCGAGTAGTTTTAATGTATGGTCTTGATAAACTCTTTAATTTTGAGTACTTTTGTTGTGAAATCATTTTCCAATTTATTAATTGATGGGTTCTATTTATTATTATTATTATTATTATTATTATTATTATTATTATTATTATTATTATTATTATTTAAATGAAAATAGAAAAAAAAAAAAAAGCTACTGTTCATCTAGTTTGAGAACAAAAACGATTTCATCCTCTGGTGTAATTAAGTAATCACATTTAGGGTTGTCTAAAGGTTTTTGAGGGGGTGTTAAGTCATTGTGGTTGAGGGAACCAGATTTAGATTTTGTTGTAGCAAGGGATTCTTGAGTACGAAGAACTTTTTTATTTTGTCCTCCTTCACCTAAACAAGTTGTGCAATAAGTTAGATTATGGTTCAAGCTTAATTAATAAAAAGACAGTTTTGGAATGGGAAAAATTACCTTCTCCTTCTCGAGCCCTTTTTAGACCATACTGAATTTCAATTGCTTCTCTCATTTCATCTTCTCTTTCTTTTAGGTTCGGAACAATTTTATAAATGAGAGTTTGTAAGCCACGATCTTGACTATAATAATATTTGACCAAAAAAAAATGAGAAAAATTAATTTGGTTGAATTTAATTTAATTTAATTTAATTTAATTTATAATGTTGAAATCAAACCGAAGGTGATCTATTGGTTTTGCTCCTAGATGCAATTCACATTTTGGACAAATATCATGTTTATTGAGGTATTTGTAGATACAACTTTTGCAAACTAATTTTTTTTCAAAATGATAATAATAATCAGTAAAAAAAAATGTTGATGTTGAGTGAAAGAAAAATGAAATAATACATGTATGCATGCATTCAATAATTGTTGTGGCATCAATTAAATATCCTGCACATAATCCACATGTAATAAAAGGATTTAATATCCGAAGTGAAAATTTTATCTTTATTTTATTTTATTTTATTTGTTTTATTTCTGAACTTAAAAAAAAAAAATCTTACATCTCTTCCATCTACAATAGGTTCAATATAATTATCTTTCTCCATTTCTTCTACTCCTTCTACTTCTTCCTTTTCTTGTCCTCCCTCCTCTTCACTTCCTTCACCTTGTCCTCCGGTTTCTTCGCTTTCTTCTCTTTTTTCTTCACTTTCCTCTCGATTGATATCTTCCTTTTCTTTCTCTTTCTCTTTCTCTTGTTCTTTTTCTTTTTCTTTTCCTTTTTCTTTCTCTTTCTCTCTTTTCTCTTCTTTCTCTTTCTCTTTCTCTTTCTCTTTTCCTTTTTCTTCTCTTTTTTCTTCCTCTGGATCATTCCGCGAAATTCCCTGATTTTCTAGTCTATCGTCATGTTTATCTTCAAGTTCCTTCTCAAAATTATCAAAATTTTCTTTAATTTCAGGAGTTTTTGTTTTTCTCTCTTCCTCCACACCTTCTTCTTGAGTTTTTCTTTTTTCTTCTTCTTCTTTTTCTTCTTCTTCTTCTATTCCATTTTTATTTTCTTTTTGTTCATTTTCCTCATCTTCATTTGTATCCATTTGATCGAGGTTATCTTTTTTGAGTTCATTTTCTTCTTGGTTATCCTTTTCTTGATTATGGATTTCTTTTTGATCAAGGATCATTTCTTCTCCCTTCTCCTTATCTAAAGATATCAAAGGATCATTATTTTGATCTCCTGTCACATTTACATCATCTAACAGTATTTTATTTGATGACTGATCCTCAAAGAAAAGCTCTTCTTCATCTCCATTTATAGTATCTTGATAAGAAAAAGTTGTAAACTCATCCTCATTTTTGGAATATCCACCTTCCTCATTTTTGGAATATTCAACAAAGTTTGAATCTGATTCTTCAGTTGGAAGTTCCGTTTGAGAGTTATTTACAGGTTTAATTATATTTACAATTTCATTATCGTTCATATACAGATTTATATCAATATATCCATTTATGAGGGGGGAATTCTCTAATATCTCATTTTGTTCGCTAAGAATTTCAGGTAAATCTAACTTTTCTTTCTCAGTATTTTCTTCTAAGTTCAAAAGTAATTTGTTATTTTGTTCTACTTCAGAAGAAGAAAAATTTTGACTATTTGAATCTTTTGTTTCGTTTTCAATCCCTAAATTGTTCTCATCCTTCTCATTTAAAAGTTGTTCCTCTTCTTTTTCTATTTCTTTCTCATCTTTTTGAGTTAAATTTTGGTTTTCATCAATTTCTTTTTCCTCTAAAATATTTTGATTTCCATCCTTTTCAATTTGTCCATTTGTCAATGTCTCCTCTTGAATACCATCCTCTTCTATTTCTTCAACTTCTTCTATTTCCTCTACCTCTTTTATTTCCTTCTTCTTATCATTTTTTTCCTTCTTCTCATTTTTATTATTCTTTTCATTCTTTTCAATCTTTTCATTCTTATCACTTTTATCATTCTTCTCATTTTTATCACTTCTCATTTTCCTCCCATTTTTCTTCTCATTCTTCTCCTCTATTATTCCCTTTTTATTTCCACTTTTATTCGAATCAGAATGAACTTTCTCATTATTATTAGTCTCATTGAATCTCCTCCTCCTCTTCCTTTCCTCCATTGCTCACAAACACATACACACAACTTCTAAACAGTGATCTCTTTGTAATTCTATTTCTATTCTTTTTTTTAAAAAATCAGTTATTTCAATTAATAAAATTGTAAAAAAGTACCTTTTAATTTCCAAAAAGACTTTGAAGTATAAATATATGCAGAATTCACTTGTCCAGGTTTCAGAAGGGCTCTATTACCAAAAGTTTCAAGTTAGTTAGTTAGTTGAACATACTTATAAACATAAATGAAGTAACTTAACATGAAATATATGTATAAACTCAAACATTATTAGAACCAAATTGGTTTTCATTAAAGATCTTTAAGAATTTTTAATAATTTAAAAGCTCTAAATTGTGATCAACTTTGTTTTATAGATGTGAGTTTTTTGAATTATAAGACGTTCTTATTTATTGAAATATTAATAATAGAGCTATTAACTATCGAGTATTAAGTCATTATTACAATAGTTATAAAGTTATAAAGTTATTATAGCAAATACAGTTGAAATTTAAGAACGTATAAAATTGTCCAGCTCTAAAGTCATTCCTACTCAAACTATCAAGCCATTATAAAGTTATCATAGAGTTATTAACATAGAGTTGTTATAAATGTTATAAATGCTATAAATGTTGTTAAATTGTCATTGTAATTATAAAACGAAACGACTTTTTTTTGGATGTTATTGAGAACATTTATATAATTAAAAGAACAACTTTAAAAGAAGAATGATTGTAGAACTTTTGAAATTTGAAATAGAATCAAATTGAGTTTAATGTCAGAGTAGTTATAAGTTATAAGTAATGAAAGTTAGAATAGTTATAGTTATAGTTATAAGAAGAATGGGTTTGATTGTTGTTTCAATTAGAAAAAAAAAAATGGCGGGAAAACAATTATAAAAATCAGAAACCAACGAACCTTTTTTTTTACATTTATAACATTTAAAACACCTCTAACAACTCTACATTCTTAAGAAGAACAATATTACTCCTCTATAATGACTTTTATAATGACTTTATCGTTTGATAGCTTGGTCGGAGTCTTTGTAGCTCCGCAATTTAAACAATTATAAAAATCTGAAATCAATGATGACTTTTGAATTTTTGAAAGGTTATTCATTTTGAAAAAAAAGTCCTCATTCCAATTAATTATGAATCCAAATCTTAAATTTCAAGATCAATGCTTGAGTTTCAAATTAATTAATTTGAATATTTAGATCTATTATTTTTTTTTCTTTTTTTTTCAAATAAAACAAAATTGTTAACTTAATCCTCATCCTCATCATCATCTTCATCCCAAGCAACTAAGTTTGCTGGAAACCAACCAATTGCTTTAGTTTTCAATGATTCTCCTTCACACCAATATAAATCACCGTCCCAAAGAATACGAATTAAATCACCTTGTTGAAATGATAACTCTTCTGGATGAGTTGCATCATAAGACCACATTGCTAATATTAATTTGTGAAAATTTTGTTTGGATAAATAAATAACTTCAAAAGAAAAGAAAAGAAAAGAAAAAATTACCTTCAACAATTTTCTCCTTCATGGTTTCATCATCTAACCTGGTAACAAAGGCTGCAGGAAGAAATCCTTCAATTCCATTTAATTCACCAAACCACCTTATTTTTTGAAATTGTTATGAAATAAATAAAACATAAAAAATAAAAAAGAAATGATGAAATAAAATAAAAAAATTCTAATTTCATATCAATAAAAAAAAAAAAATGAATTAAACCATTCATCATCTTCGCTATCAATAATTGTGATAATATCTCCAGATACAAAAGATAATTCTTCTTCTTCTTGAGCATCACTGTTCCAGACAGCTCTTGCTAAGAAGGTTGGTTCAAATTGTTCATCCAAAGAAGATTCCTCGTCTTGTATTTGATCCTCCTCTTGAGTTTGTTCTGGATTTGAGTTTAAATCTATTTTTTGAGTATCGCCATCATAAGGATTCTTATTTACAAGTTGACGATGTATACTGAGAGCTATTATGAAGTTAAGTTCAGAAAGCTAATTAAAGAAAGAAAAAGAAAAAGAAAAAGAACCTTTTGACATCTTTCTTTGATTCTTTTGAGGAGGAACAGGTAATGGTTTTAAACGATATGGTAACCCATCCTTTGAATTTATATGTGTTGAATTCGAAGATTTTCCTTCTGATCCCGGTGAAAACTTTCTCCTTGAGCCACTGGTTCGACGTAAAAAACCATCTAGCTCTTCTGGTGGTTTTGGAGGCATTAATAAATTGTCAAGGAGTGAAAAACTATTATTTTGAATTTGATATTGAGTTCCATTTGGTGAAGTACTCAAATTTTCTTCAGAAAGAGAGGGAGGGGCAGAATTAAATCGAAGTAAAGGAGTTTGAGGCTAAATATTCCAATAAATTAGAAAAATTTTTGAAAACAAACAATTAAATAAATAATTTTTCTTTTTACTTTATCTTTTGTAACACTGGAACTTCGAGAAAGAATTTTCCAAGATGAAATTTTCCTTTGTAAAGTTGTCATTCGCTTTGTCTCTTCTTCATTTCCATTTCCATTTCCATCATCGTTTTGAGTTTTCTGGAATTATTGGAATTTTTTTTTTTTTCTTCAGTAATTGCTATAATAAAAAAATAAACAATAACAAACAAGTTTACCTCAGATTCTTGTAATATTTCATCTAAAGGTAAAGTAAAATATTTATAAAAGGTACTGACAACTGGAATTTTGATTTCACTTTTTTTTTTTTTTTGAAGTTTTTTTATATTTATTTTTTATTACTAATTAATTTTTTTTTTAAAAAAGGAAAGAAAATAAATGAATGAATGAATGAATGAATTACTTTTTCTTTGTTTCAGATTCAAGAGCTTTCATGGTCAATTCGCTAATCACACTTTCTATATTATTCATCCAAAGTTTTTTTTCCTAATAATCATTTTGGTTAAATGTTCCAGTTATTTATGTATTTATTTGTTTATTTAGAGAAAAAAAAAATTACTCTTTCATTTGAAGCAAATACTGTATAGGTTTTGTTTGACCCAACAATTTGAAATGCTTTATTATTTTTTCATTAAATAAGGGAGCAAATAGAAAGAAAGAAAGAAAAAAAAGTAATATTAGAAAATGTTTGATCGAACCATTTTTTAAAACCATTGAATCTGATAAGTCACGAACCCAAGTTGAACTCGAAAGAACTTCTTTTCCTTTATATTGATAAGTAGCATCTGGAAGGGTAGCATTTTTTTTTCCAGAAGTCTCACGGGCATATAAAATCATATCATTAAATAAAAAAAAGGTTCTAAATTGAATTTATTTATTTATTTATTTATTTATTTATTTATTTATTAAATAAAAGAAATAAGGAAATAAATTCAAACCTTTTTTGAATTGCACGTCTTGAGATTTTAATTAAATTTCCAGAGTAAATGAATCTTCTTGTTGGTTCAATTAAAGTTTCTTTATATGAATGAGAAAGACTCATTTGAAGTTCAACAACTTTATGTGCACTTTCAGCAGCCCTAATTTTTTCATTAACCTAGAAAACATAAAATAAAAGATGAATAATTCATTAATTGAATAATCAAGATTTAATAATTATAATTTATAATTGATAATGAAATACTTGTTCTGTAATTTCTGTAACACTTTGTAGTGCTTGAGTAAGATTCTTATAATCAGGATCATATTGAGTTGTATGTTTATAAATTACTTCTAGTAGTAATTTGTAACTAAATAAAAAAAAATAATAATAAAAAAAGAATAATTGAATTCTGAAGTCAAAACAATTATGAAAAAGACAGAATGAAAGAAAAAAAAACCGTGGAATTCTTTGAACAGGTAAAAGGAGAAAAGCAACAATATTGAGACCATTCATTCTAGGATCTTTATGAGAAGTATCTAAAAATGTTTTGAAATCGGGATCTTGTTCTTCACATGTTTTTAAAGTTGCCAATGCAAAAGAATAATTATTCAAGTATTGTGAATACATCCTAAAAAATGGAGCTCTTGTTAACATTAATGTACCAATTGCATACTTTTCATTTGAAATTGTTTCTTCTAATGCCGTTAACATTTCTTGATGGAATGGAAGTAGTGTATCAATATTTGAAAATATCTTTGTGATCTCCTCATTTGTTAACAATCGTTGTGAACTTGATGCAATATCATTTTTTGGTGTCCTTCGAAGCAATAAAGCTTTTGGTGCTAATCGAATAGGGTCTGAAAATACACTACATAGAGTTTGAAGTCCTTGAACATATGTCTTCTCTGTCTCATATAACTCTGTTATTGCCGCAATTCGTTGGTCAGTCATTTAATACATGGACTAAAAAGTGTATCCAATAAATTATAATAGAATAACTTCTTCTAGTACTACTATTTCTTCTTCTTCTTCTTCTTTGTTTTTTGATTTTGGTAGTGAATACTTCTTTTGTTATTGTTATTCCTTTCCTTTCAAACCTATTATTGTTTGTTGAAATTAATACTTCGCAAACAAAAAAACTTCATTTTGAATTGCTTTTAAAATTTAAATTAAACAAACAAACAATGAACATTATTATTTTATAATATCGATAGATGAATGTTCAATGTTGGGGTTTATCTTTCATTTCAACCTACGGAAGAATAGAATGGTGGAGCTTTGTATTATTTGTATGATTGTTCGTTGCTTGTTGTTTATTCATTATGCTGGAAAAAAACTGAACTTCTATCCCAATTTTTTTTTTATGCAAAACAAACAAACATGTTTAGACCGTTTCAAGGACAAGCAACTCACAATCATAACTCACAACATCACAACAACGCAATAATCCAAAGTTCTTAATTAACATGAACGAATTATCTACAAAGTGATGAAAACTTTTCAAAAAAAATTATTTATGCATAAGATTCTCTCAAAGATGATACTTCGTCCGATTCGAATTGAAGGAAATTCAAACCGAAGGAAAATCATTGAGGAAGCAGATGATATCAACCGTTAAATTTCTTTTGCTCAATGAGTTGATGTATGGATTATTATTAGCAAATATATGAATTCAATGAATTGCTACTATCTTGGAGAGTTTGTTAATCTGTTATAAAAATGTTCTCTCAAGATTTTTCTACTTGAATTACGTTCAACTCAATACGGATATTTGATGTTCAAAAATTAGTTCTTGAGTGAATTTTTTGGTAACTCTAATTGTTCTTTTTCAATACAGTTTATTTGTTTCAAAATTGTTTTTTTTTTTGTAATATATTTTTGTAAACTATTTTTTCCCAAAAGATGATAAAGGCTTTTTGAGAGTAACTTGAACTGTGGAAACCAAGTTGGAAAAAGGTAAAACTTCATTCAAAAACTTCATTAAAAACTTCAATGTGAATTGTAATCCCTAATTAATATATTAATACATAGATATAACTTTGGTGAATTTGCTTCGAGATAACAACTCTCTTCTAAAAGATATTTACCACCTGCAAAAAAGGATATATGATATTTTGCTTAAAGGGTAACAAGTCCCAAGATCGAATGTTCTTCAAAGATGAATGAATGGAGATGAATTCTCATGATAAAGAAGGTTTACATGAAATCGGATTTCACAATCAAATTTCAGGACTATGTTATGGAATGACAGACCCTGACAGGTGGAAATAGAATTTCATGAAATCTTTTTGATCCTTTCCCAACTTAAGGAAGACCTTTTTGTCCTGATTATTTAATGTCTTTATCTTCGTATATGAACAGGACATTAGCCGATTGAGCCTTTGCTAGTTGTAGATTTTTAAAAAAAAAAATCTTTTGTTGAAGCAATTTTTTTTTTCTTTCTTTTCTTTTTGAAACTTGAACTTTAAAGTGAGTAGAATTTTTCATACCATTAGGTCCCTTTGACCATCAAACTTTTGAAAAAAGGAAAGGAAAAAAAAAAAGGAATATTCTTTTTGATTTTTTTGAAAAATATATATATTATTATTAACCTTAAAGTACAAATATACAAATCATAAAAAATTCAATGCATTGCTTCTTCTGTTGCATTACTTTTCTTTCTTTTTAAAGATGTGATAGAATGTTCATTTTGAAGTGAATGATCCTCTTCAGAAGATCTTTTCCTACGAAGCTCTAAATTTAAACTCATCTTGCGATCTAATCTCTGAAAATGTGCATCTCTTAAAACTAGATTCATATTAATATAAATTTTTGGAGGAATGGGTTGTCTTTCTAATTTATCATTGGTGCTAAATAATTTAATAGTATTTTGTGAGGAAATGGACTTTTCAAAAAATTAGGTTTGAAAAAAAAAAAATAAAAGAAAAATCAACAAAAAAACCAACAATTAAGATTTATACAAATAAAAAATAAAAAAATTTTTTTAAAAACAAAGAAAGAAACCTTGGAGTCAATTCAATCTTTTGTTTCTTTGGAGAATCTTGGATTGGCTTTTGAGAGATGTGGTCTTGAAATGTCTCCAATTCATTCAAATCCAAAGCCATTCCTCACTTTTTTTTAAAAAAAAAAAAGAATAAAGAATAAATTAGAGCAACAACAAAAAGAAAAAGTTAAGAAATAAGAATAAAAATCAGAATCAGAGGAATAAGAAAGTGAATAATGAGAGTTGAACAAACCTCGGAAAAGTTGGACAGGAACAATTTTTTTTTTTTCAAACAAGTCCTTTTTTTTTCGCCATTTTTTCGCCATGTTTTCGCCATGTTTTTTTTTTTTTCACTTTTTTTTCCCGCCATTGAAACTATTTTCTGATTGGGTGAGAAAGAAAAAAAAAAAAGGAACAAAAAATTTTTTCCAAAACAAGAACCCGAAAGTTTCAATACTAAAAAAAAAAATGGAA
>Ga0209960_1003264_pt1 | contig 14378 bp, 15 predicted proteins | sample ThiBiot_500_plan_2_FD_183947 | JGI IMG/M metagenome (GOLD analysis project Ga0209960, IMG submission 183947) | Wastewater bioreactor microbial communities from Cape Town, South Africa - Thiocy_expt_500_plan (SPAdes) | ecosystem: Engineered > Bioreactor > Thiocyanate-remediating >... | reverse complement strand
CAAAATCAAAAAAAAAAAAAAAAAGTCAGGAAAAAACAAACTCAACCTTGAATTTTTTATTTTATTTCTCAATTACTAACCATTCTCTTTATTCTTCTTTTAACATTTTAGAAAACTCTTTAAATAATTCTATTTTAACGAACCAAAAACCCAACAACCATGTCTACTGAAGAATTTGTTAACAAAGAAATCGAAACATTCAACAAAGAAGTTGAAGAAGTCAAAGAATGGTTCAAGACATCAAGATTTAGAAATGTTATTCGTCCATACTCTGCAGAATCAGTTGTCTCACTTCGAGGAACAATGAAACAATCTTATGCTTCAGATGAACAAGCTCATAAACTTTGGAAGTTATTAGAAGAACATCATGCTAATAAGACTTGTTCTCATACTTTTGGTGCTTTAGATCCTGTTCAAATTATTCAAATGTCAAAATATTTAACCACAGTTTATGTTTCAGGTTGGCAATGTTCTTCAACTGCTTCAACTTCAAATGAACCTGGTCCAGATCTTGCTGATTACCCAATGGATACTGTCCCAAACAAAGTTGAACAATTATTTATGGCTCAATTATTCCATGATAGAAAACAAAGAGAAGCAAGAACTCAAATGACTAAAGAACAAAGAATGAAGACACCATATACTGATTTCTTACCACCTATTATTGCTGATGCTGATACAGGACATGGTGGATTAACAGCTGTTGCTAAACTTGCTAAAATGTTTGTTGAAAGAGGTGCAGCAGGAATTCATATTGAAGATCAAGCTGCTGGAACAAAGAAATGTGGTCATATGGCTGGAAAAGTCTTGGTCCCAATTCAAGAACATATTAATAGACTCGTTGCAATTCGTCTTCAATTTGATATCATGGGTGTTGAGAATATCGTTGTTAGTAGAACTGATTCTGAAGCTGCCAAATTATTAACTTCAAATATTGATACAAGAGATCATCCATTTATTCTTGGTTCAACCAATTCATCTTTAAAGACTCTTGCTAGACTCATGGATCAAGCTGAAAAGGAAGGTAAATTTGGTCAAGATTTAATGAAAGTTGAAGAGAACTGGATTAAAGATGCTAATTTAAAGACTTATGGACAAGCCATCGCTGATGAACTTGAGAAATTAAATGAAAAAGAGAAAGCTGCTGAATGGAAAGAAATCTTTGGAACTTTATCAAATGATGAAGCCATTGCTTTTGCTAAAGAGAAATATGGACTTGAAATTTATTGGGATTGGGATACACCAAGAACTAGAGAAGGTTATTATAGAATTCAACCTGGAACAGAATACTCTATTGCTAGATCTATTGCTTTCACACCTTACGCTGATATGTTATGGATGGAAACAGCTAAACCAGGAAAGAAACAAGCACTTCATTTCTCACAAGGAGTCTTAAAAGCTCGACCATATGCCAAATTATGTTATAATCTTTCACCATCATTTAATTGGGATGCAGCAGGAATGACAGATCAAGAAATTCAAACCTATATTTCAGATTTGGCAAAGATGGGATTCTGTTGGCAATTTATCACACTTGCAGGATTTCATTGTAATGCAGTTTCAATTGATTTATTTGCAAAAGATTATTCAAAAAGAGGAATGCTTGCTTATGTTGAACAAATTCAAAGAAAAGAAAGAGAAAATGGAATTGAAACACTTGCTCATCAAGCTTGGTCTGGTGCTAACTTTGCTGATGCTCTTATTAAAGCTGTTACTGGTGGTGTCTCTGCAACTGCTGCTATGGGTCAAGGTGTCACTGAAGAACAATTCAAAGTCCCTCATTAAAACAAAAAATTATAGAACAAATTTTGTCATTTTTATTGTAATAAAGTAAATTTAAATTTAAATTTTGTTTTTTATTTCTTTGAGATTTCTTTTACTTTTCTTCAAAATTTCAATAGACTTTTCTTTTTTTTTTAAAAAAAAGAAAAAAATTAACTGTCTTTACAACTCAAGTAGTTATCTGAAAGAAGAACTAAAATCATAAATACAGATGCAGCATCAGCATCTACAATTATATATCTCATCATCATCATTTAAAAGAAAAAGAAATCAAAATGAAAAATAAATAAATAATAATAAAGTTTACCAGCTAATCCAAGTTTCTTTCTTAATTTGAATCTTGTCTCTTTAGGATTTGTTTCAAATAATTCTAATAATTCAACTATCTTTTCACAATTTCTTTTTCTTTCTTGAAACTTTTCTTCATTTTCCCATTCACTTTTTTCATCTTTTTCTCGTTTTCTTGCAATACCAAGAGGTGTTCTTCCTCCACTTGTTTGGACATTTAAATTCACTTTTCTTCCACTTGCTAATAGATGCTCCACGATCTCAATATGTCCATTTTCACAAGCAACAGAAATAGGTATCCAACCATTCTTATTTCCTTTATTTATATCAATCTTCTTCTCATTTAATAATACTTTAGCAACTTCAAGATCTCCACATCGACAAGCTGTATAAAAAGGTGTAACCTCATCTTGATTGACTTTATTGAGATCAATCCTCTCCTCGTCTAATAATAAATATAATTTTATAATCTCAATATGTCTACGAGCACAAGCAATTGAAAATGGAGTTTTCCCAACTTTCCTCTTTGCTATATTAACATTAACTCTTTCACAATCTAATAATAATTTTACAATTTCAGTTTGTCCATTTTCACTAACAACATAAAGAGGTGTTTGACCATCTTTATTTTCTTTATTGAAATCAATCTTCTTATTCTTTAACAATAACTTGACAATTTCAACCTGACCTTTTTTAAAAACGAGATCAAAAGGTGTTACTCCAAAGTTATTAGGTTTATAAATATCAACTCGTCCATCATTTAATAACAATTCTGCAATTTCATGAAATCCTTCATAACAAGCAATGAAAAGAGGTGCTTCTCCATAAATATTTAGGTTATCAGGGTAAATTGTTGGATTGTTGAAGAGAAATTCTTTAACTTCTTGAATATTGTTATTTCTCACAGCTTGTCTTAATTCTTCATCCATTAGAGTTTTCTTCTTCTTCTTCTTCTTCTTTGATTCACTTTTGTTCTCAGTTTTCAAATTGTGGAAAGATTCAGGGTCTTGAAGATCTTAATTATAGAAAGAAAGAAAGAAAGAAGGAATCAATCAATTTTAGTTTTTGTGAAAGATTAACAGCAATGAAATAAAAAGAAATTTGAAAAAGAATTACATTAGAACTTGTAGATAGGTTCAAGTTGGAATCAAAAGAGAAAGAGATTGAAGGTTTCAGAATTAATTAACTGAATTGTTCGAAGGGAAAAAAAAAAGGGATCATCTTGTTTTCTTTTTATTTATTTACTTATTTGACAATCTCATTCTCTTGACTTGAGACTTTACAAAAATCATTTACAAAAATAAGATTAGAATAACTATTATGATGGTTCATAAACAACATAAAGATCAAGTGTTCCTTGAGTATCAAACTTTAGAGTTATTGGCATTCCATTTCTTCCCTCCTTTTTTTTTGAAAGAAAAAAAAATTTTTTTGTTTTACGAATTATAGTTATTCATTAATTAAATAATTAATAAATACCTGAGTATCAACAAGTGATAAATCAAGGCTAGTAACTCCACAAGTATCATCATGAGAGAATCGATCCCAATCTTTGCATTTAATCTATTATTTTATTTTTTATTTTTTGATTTTTTGATTTTGATTTTTTGAAAACAAATCCCTGTTGTTGAAAAAGAAATGAAAAAAGAAGAATCACCTCAAGAATGGTTGCATTTTTAACAGGGATTTTAAAACTTTCTTGCCAAACAGGATTTAAAGTCTCTTTAACAATCGTAGTTTTTCCGAACTTTTTTTTTTAAAAAAAAAGAAAAGGCTCAGTTAAATTGAATTGAATAATTAAAAATGTATATAAATAAAATTACTTTTTCAAGTTTACCAAGTCTTCCAATTTTAATAACACAATATGGATCAGAAAATCCTGTGGGATCACAAGCAATAATATTTGAAGCCGAAAGAATTGACAAACGTATGTGACCAGTAAGACCAGGAAATGAATTATTTGAAAGTGTTGAGGAAGAAGCAAGAGAAGACGAAGAATAGGTTGACATTCTATCTTCAGAAGTTCTGCCTTTTATTGTAGATTTTTTTGGAGAGATTCCACTTCCTAATCTTCTCACTGGATGCTCAATAGCATTTTCTTCTCATTCTCATATCCACAACATTTTTGGAAATTTTCTGATTTATTTATTTATTTATTTTGAAGTTAATCAAATAGAAATAGAAATGGAAATTAATTTGATTTTAGAAAAAAAAAAAAAAAAACCTTTTGAGAAACATCTATTTTTTCTAATCTATCAACAAAATTATGTTTTGATTTTTCTAAATTTTGTAATCTTGATGACATATCTTCAATAATTTGTTCTACATGTGATATGGTATTATTTAAAGTATGATTTGATTCATTAATTCTTAAAACAATTCCATTCATTCTTTCAACTCCTTCTGATGTGGAATCAAAGAGTTCAATATAAGATTCCTTTAATAAATCAGCACTTGCACAAAGTGCTTGAATATCTGATTGATCAAAATGAAATTCTCCTTCATCCGTTGCCCCTTCATTTGATAGATGTTTTGATTCTTTTCGTGGCTTTGTTTCTTTTGTTTCTTTTGGGTCTTTTGGGTCTTTTGATTCTCTGAATTTTTCTGTTTCTTTTAAAAGATCAGGTTTTGAGTTTCTTCTAGTTCTTTCTTTTGGTTCCTTTGGCTCTTTTGATTCTTTAACTTCCTTAACTTCTTTGACTTCTTTAACTTCTTTTACTTCCCTAAACTTTTCAGTTTCTTTCAAAAGATCAGGTTTTGAGTTTCTTCTTGGTCTTTCTTTTGGTTCTTTTGGTTCAGTTGACTCTTTTGATTCCTTTAATTCTTTTGGTTTTAAATTTTTTGAATCATCCAATTCTTTAAAATCTTTTGGTTTTTTTAAAGGTTTTTCAGGTAATACAGAATCTCTTTTTTCTTTGACTTTGGTTGATTCTCCTTTCCATGATTGAATTTCATTTTGATCACTATTAAGAATGAAATTAAATTGAATGAAAATAAATTAAAATAAATTAATTGAAATGAAATGAATTACAATGCAACTACAGGAAGTGTAGGATCATTTGAAGATAATAAATGAGCTAAAACAACGAACAACATCAAAATTTTGTTTAAATTTTTTGAGTTAACTAAATCATCTTTTTCAAATAACAAATTCTTTGGAACTCCAACAACTTGAGAAGCAGTGAGAAAACTTTGTGCGTTTTGAATTGATCCTTTATAACTTCCAGATTCATCAACATTAATCTGAAGATCTGGACGGAGTTTTGCTAGAGTTTTACATAACAGAACACCGTCTGATAACATCTCAAAGAGATCAAATGGAAAGCTGATTTTTAATACACCTTCTAACCTATTATTTAAAAAAAAGAATCATCAAGTTTTATAAATATCATATTGAAAATCTTGATTGAAATATAGAAATTAATTATAGAAAAAGCAGGAAAAAAAAAATGGAATTGTTTTAAATTTATCAAACATTAAACAAGAAATATAAAATATAAAAAAAAAAATATAACTATAAAATAATTAAAGTAAATTGAAGTTATAAAGTTTATAATGTTATTAAAGTTTATAATGTTATTAAAGTTAGAATAGAAAAAAAAGTCAAAACCGAACCATTGAGTAAACAACTTCACGTTTCTATCAAAACTTTCTTTCTCCATCCCCAATTCCAATAAATTATTTTCCTTTCAAGCTTTAGAATTTCTCAATTAGTTTAATGTGACAACAACGACTTGTTTTGCTTCAATTTTAGAGTTTAAAGGACTGTTTTAAAGGAAGATATAATAGAAAGTTGTTGGTTTTCGTTGAAATTTTTTTTTTTTTTTTTTTCCCGCCACTTTTTTTTTTTTTTTTTAAATTTTTTTTTTTTTTTTTATTTTTTTTTTTTTTTTTTTTCCCGCCACTTTTTTTTTTTCGTTTCAAACTTTTTTTTTTTTGAAACATCTAAAACTACCTCTCAAAGTTAAAGTTTTTCTATTGCCATCAATCTCACGAAAATCCTTTTTAGAAATTGGTCTTGTTCTTGGTAATTCTGAAGATATTTGAGTTATTGATTTTTGATTCCTTTTTTTTTCGAAATTGAATGAAAGATTTCTTGAATTGAGGTTCAATTTGAATCAATTTGGTTCTTGTCATTTAGTAAATTGTGAGATTGTGAATCCTAACTACCATTCTAAGACGTCAATTGCATCAGTGAAACAAAGAAATAAAAAAGAAAAATCAAGAAATGAAAGATACAACATATTAAAAGTTTATTTTTCAGGTTTTTAAGCTTCTGGAAATTGAGAAGATGAATGACGAACTGGTCTAATTATAATTTTTAATAAAAAAGTCAGAATGAAAAAAAAAAATTACTTATGACCCTCAGCTTTTGATGGCCAAGATGGAAATACCGAAGATTGTTTTGGGAGTGGAGATTCTTTAAAGTAATCATGTTTTAATGCCTTTATTCATAATTTTTTTTTAAAAAAAGAAAAAGAAAAAGAAAAAGAAAAAGAAAAAGAAAAAGAAAAAGAAAAAGAAAAAGAAAAAGAAAAAGAATAATGGACCTCTTCTGCAGTCATCCTTTGTTCTGGATCATAACATAATAATCTATTTAATAAATCAAATCCTGCATTTGTCATTGAACCAAGAGGAAATCTTGAAATAAGTTGATTATAAGGATATTTTTCAAATGAAAGTTTTTGAGCATAACTTAATTGAGAAAATCCTGGCCAAATTTCATTATTCGGGGTGCCAAGTGTTTTAAAAATTTGTCGGAGCTAGTTTTTAAAGAATATTTTCATTTAAAAAAAAAAAAAAAAAAAAAAAACTTGATCAATTTCTCCATTTCCTTTAAATAAAGGTTTTTCTAAAATTAATTCGGCAAAAATACAACCAACTGCCCACATATCAATTCCAGTTGAATAAGATTTGGCTCCTAGTAATAACTCTGGGGCACGATACCTGTTATTAAAGAAAAAATAAAAAATGAAAAAATTTTTCAGAAAAAAAAAAAAAGGACCATAATGTAACAACTAAAGAAGTCATTTTTCCTAAAGGACTTCCATAAAGACGAGCAAGTCCAAAATCAGCAAGTTTTAAGATTCCATTATTTGAGAATAAAATATTTGAAGTTTTTAAATCTCTATGAATGATCCAATTTTCATGAAGATGGTGGACAGCTGCTAACTTTTATTTAATGGAAAAATTATATTAGAAAAAAGAAAGAAAGAAAAAAAGAAAAAGAAAAAGAAAAGAAAAACTTACTAATTGAAGAAGGATAGTTTTAATTTCTGGAATAGTGAAAGTATTCTTTTTTGATTCCATGAGAGATTTTAAATCATGTTCAACAAATTCCATTACAATAAAAATATCATCAATAGAATCACCAACAACAATTTCTAATACATTTACAATATTTTCATGATGAGATAGCAATAGAGTATTAATTTCTCGAAGGGAAGTAATTGGAAATCCTTCCTATGAATTTTTTTTTTTTTTACTTTATTTTGATTTCAATTTTCTCAGAAAAAAGAAAAGATATTAATTGAATTAAAATGAACCTTTTCTTTTTCCATCTTAAGCTTTTTTAATGCAACAGTTTGTTCTGTTTTAATATCTTTTGCTAGATAGACAACTCCATAAGATCCTTCACTAATTTTATGTATTTTTTCATAATTATCTACAGAACGACAAGGAACAATTGGAGTAAAAGTTGGTTGAGGAGGTGGATTTATTGGTATATTTGAGATGGGTGGAGTATCATAAGAAGTTTGAACAGGACTGGCTATTTTTTATTATTATTTTTTTAAAAAACGTTTTAAAAAAGGAATAAAGAAGAAAATTGAAAGAAGAAAAATTTGTTTAAAAAAATTACATCCATGAATTGGAGTTTCTGGAACAGATGAATAACTCGGGGAATGAGAAAGATCAGGAGTAGACTTTGCTAATTTTGCCAATTTTTTTTGTTTCTTTTTCATTCTTTCTAATTCTTTTTCAGCTTCATCTACTTCTTCATTATGCCATTTTGATTTTTTCCTTGATGGAAGTTTTGATGGGGAAACTGAATCTGATTTTCTTGAATTTACTGATCTTGACCTTGATCTTGATCTCGTCCTCGACCTTGACCTTGATCTTGACCTTGAACCTGAACGTAAAACCGAAGAGTCTCTATCTCTCTCCTTTCCTTCAACAATCTCCCCTTCCTCTTGTTCAATCACTTTATTTTCATTTTCTTCTCCTTCTCCTTCTTCTTGAACTTGTTTGTCTTCATTTTCATTCACAACTTGTTCATCATTCAAATTTACAATTCTATCTCTATTTTCATTTTCATTTAAATCCTCTCCTACTTCAACATCTTCTTCCAACTGTTGAATCTCTTCTTCCTCTTCTAAAATAATATCCTCTGATTCATCCATTTCCAATAAAATATCAAAACCAATCTCTTTAAAAAAAAAATCACTATGCTCTATTTTGTTTTCTTGCTTTGATTTTTTTTTTTCCTCCTTCTTCAACAAATTTTCTTCACAAAGGTTGAATATCTAGATTGATTAGAAAATTGATTCAAATTTGAATTGAAATAGAATAGAATCTTGAATTCGTTTGAGGTAAGTCGAATATCAATAGCAGTTCCTTCTAAGTTCCTCCTATTGAAAAAAAAAAAAAACCATTTTTTTCTAATTTTTTCCCGCCTTTTTTCTTTAAAAAACCAAGAAATTGCAATTTTGACCTTCCTAACTCATTGCTTACATTTTCAATATATGAACTCTTCAATTTGATTATATTTCACTTCAATTTCTTCTTCAAACCGTATAGGAATCACATTTCAAATTTGATTCAAGTCATTATTTTCTTCGAATTTCAAATTTTATTTGGAAAAAAACAGAGAAATTTTTTTCAAATAATGAAAGGAGATGTGTTATTGAAAAACTTGAATATGATCATATATTCTTATATTAAACAAATTCTAACAAATTTTCTTTATTTCTTTAATGTTAGGTGTTCGAATTTTACAAAGGAAATTAGAAAATCATGAGTCTTATAACAACAGAAATGTTAGATAGAGTAATTTTTATTTTTATTTTATTTATGCTTGATCAAAATTCAATAAACAAACATTAAACTAACACTCAAACTCTCTTATAAGTTCTTTACTCTAATGATGATAAATGGAGGGGAACAAGGTGAAAGACTTAATTCATTATGGCAATTTGGACAATTAGGAAAAGAAATTTATGAGACATATACAAAGGATCCAAAAGAAGAGATGAAAGTGAAATTTATTTCTCATTGAAATTTATTTGATAATTGAATTTAATACAAAAATTTCATTTTAATAGAAAGCATATAAAGAAGAATTTAATCAAGCAATTGTTGAATATATAAAGAAAAATCCAAAAGCAACAAGTGATCAACTAATGGAAGAAATTAAGAAACAAATTGTTGTTTATGCTTTGAAGTCAAGAGCTCTTGATCAAAAACCTTAAAAATAATATTTTACTTGTATTCCTCTCAGTTTGGTTTTTTGCAAAAAATTTTGATACATACAAAGAAAAAATAAAAAAATAAAAGGAAAATCAAAATATATTTCAGGTTTTTTTTTTTTTTTCTTTTTTGACAATAATTCTATTCAAACTTACAAACAAAAGAATAAGAAGGTAAGAGTCCAAGTTCTTTCAAAGTTTGTTGATAATTTTCAGGTCCATATACTTTCCTAAAGTTAAATTTTAATTTGAATGGGAAATTGAATTTGATTTTTTAGAATAATAATCAAAAAGAACCTTGGAAATGTTGTCATTAAAGTAATATTAGGTTGATTTTGACTTTGCATTAAAAAGTTAATGACATTTTCAAATTTTTCTTCAGCTGGAAATGTTTGATTCACAGTTGAATTATTAGGAAGTCTGAACTAAAAGATCAAAAGAAAAGAAAAGAATTAATTTCTCCAATCATTCTTGAAATGAAAAAAAGAAAAGAAATATACTTGAAGACGACATTCGGTATATTCTTTTTTGACTTCAGGTTGAATTTGTTGCTGTTGTTGTTGACTTTGTTGAAGTTCAGCATTTTTTTTTGCTAATTTATCCTTCTTATCTTGTTCGACTTGAGCTTTAATTTTTGCGGCATAAGCCTTTTCTTCTTCTCTTTCTTTTCTTTGTTTTTCAAGTTCTTTAGCATGTTGAAGTTCAGCATATTTTTTTTGAGCTTCTCTTCCTTCTCTACCTGATTTCCTACGATCTCGTTCTTTTTCAAATTCTTCTTTTGAATTTACTTCTTGTTTCAATTTCTTTCTTTCTTGCAAGATTGCTTTAAGTTGGGCAACTTTTTCTTTTTTTTCTTCTTCTGTTAAAGGTTTAATTTCATCAACTGATTCTGCAAAATTTTCATGTCCTGTTCTATGTGCGTGAAGTTCAATTGCTGCTGCATCTCGAAGAATTTTACCACAGCTTTTTTATTTTTATTTTTTTTGATTAATTGATTTGATTTATTGACTTATTAATTAAATCTTTCTCATCATAAAATCCTTACTCTTCACATTTATATGATTTTGCTTCAAGGTCTTGACCTCCAGCTTCTGGTACATTTAAAGGTTCATCAATATCTGGATCTTCTGAATGTTGTAATAACCTATTTTTTGAGTTTTAAGAACCTTTGAGAAGCACAACAAAAAAGTTATCAAATTCAAAATTCAAACCAATCCATTGCAGGTTGGACATCTTTCTTCAATTGCAAAGCTTTCCTTGCTCTATTTTCAGGGAAGCCCATTTCCACCAACATTGCAATTTGTTGTTCCATTTTTTCCTTTCTCCCAAAAAAACTTCCTCAAGATATCTTATCCTCTAGTTTTCAAATATAAAGTGTAGCTATTGAAATGTAGTCGATAATCTATTAATTTGAAAATTTGAAATTGAAATCGGATTTGAGTTTGTGAAACAACAAACAAAAGAGAGGGAAGGAATCGAACATTCTTAATTTTTTTGTTTTTCAAAAAAAAAAAAAAAAAAATCAGAAAAAAAAAAAAAAAAAAAATCAGAAAAAAAAAAAAAAATGGCGGCAACTAACACTTTTTCTTGGAGTCCAACCGTCCGACTTGAATGAATTTCCTTTTGATAACTGGCATATTTTTATTCCTGACTGAGCAAGTGATAATAAGAGTTGAAAGAGAATAAGAATTTGTACCATATCATCGTCTGGAATCTTTGGGTGATGACATCTTGAATTGTGCCTCGCAATGTCACTGACAGCATATCCACATCTGCCGCATGAAAGAAAGCCAAACTGTCAGTTAAGTCTCCTTCACCTTCTCTTTCTCTGACAATCGTCACACTTTTCGACATTTTGGAAGCAACCTCTCATTAAAGTGCATTCTGTATGAATCTCATTTTCTTCTTTTAACATTATGTGGACCCATCAGGGACTACAATATTGAAAAAAAAAAAGATTCATAAGAGTTGAATTTGGTCGCTTTCTGAAGATGTTTGTTAGTTCTCTTTCTCTTCTCTTACAATTATCACACTGTTCTAGGCCTTTTCATGGTTATTCAGTTCCTCGTTGTTCAACACTTTTTGTTTTTTAGGATCAATTTTGATCCATTGAGAGGAAATCTTCACGACCTTGCCCCGATAGTATTGGTTTTGGAACCTTCCCTGAAGTTGGTCCTCTGGACATGGATAGTCCTCAATTTCTTTCTCATATGTGTCTGTAAAGACAACATGGATGAAGATAGAGTGAGAAGATCAGAAGTACCTTTATAGACATTGTCATAATTGTGAAAAGATAATACGGATGAATATGGGCTCTTGCCCTAAACTTTGACTTTGTTTTTGTATGATAAAAGGGGCTCAAGATCTTCTCTTTGCTTATTTTAAGCTCTTCCCTTTTACGTAAGGTATTTTTCCTTTTCATTTGATTTATGAATTTTTTTTCTTCATTCTAAATAGTTTGTTGTCGGAAGAAAACTGGAAGATCTGCGAAATAGCAAAATTTTCATAAAACTAGGTTTTGCATTATGTTGTAGTTCGAGAAATTCTATTAAAAACAACAAAATAAATAAAATCAAAACACAAAACATTTTTTATTATCACTTTTATTATTAAAATCTTCCATGAGCAAGCATTGCACGAGCTAAATTTCTTACAAGAGCAATTCTTACAACTTCTAATTCTGATTGACTGACTCCTCTATGTGAATTTTCAGTTCTCAAGAAATCTTCTTTTCTATGAGAAGAAATAACTTCTTCTAAACATCTCATTAGTTCATGAGTTTCTTCAACATCAAAAATAACCCTTTGGGCTGAGAAAAAAAAAAAAAAAAATGAAAAAGTGATTTGTTTTTAGTATCTTCAAAAGGAAATGAAAATGAAATAATAATAAAAACCTTCTAGAAGAGGAATTGAATCAACAAGGATTGCTGGCCAAAATTGTTTTGGTGCAGAGTTTACAGTCAAAATATCAATGAGTATTTTCCCTGCTTCAAAAAAATTTCCATTCTATTCAAATTTATTTTACAATCAAGTTTTTTATTTTTATTACTATTTAATTTTCATTGAATTTTTTTAAAAAAGTATACCTCATACATATCATGAAAACCAATATATCTATGGAGAAAATCAAGTTTAGATGATAAGTGAACATTATTTCCAAGATTTTCAACAACATCAGGACAATTTAGTTTTCCTATTTAATATTATTATTTGATTTTATTATTTTTTTTTAAAAAAAAATTATTAGTATTATTACCAGTTTCCCAATACATATCAAATATTATGTCAACAATATGCTCAACTTTGTCCATTTGATTTGATTTCATATAATAATCTATAGCAGAACCAAACATTCTTTGTTTTTCTTTTATTTTTCCAATAACAGAACAAACTTCATTATGTGTATGGACAAGTCGATGTTCTAAATACGAATAGAGTTTTTATTTTTTTATTTTTTTATTTTTGAAAACAGAAAAAAAGAAAAGGAAAAAGAAAGAAAAGGGAAATAAAAAAAACCTCTGCAAAAAGCTAAAATCTTGTGTACAGTATTTGAATTTCTTAAAGGAATTCGAACTAAATATTGTTCTAAAATTTCTTTTCCGTATTCGCCACAAGTAATTAAGTAATCAGCTATTTATTTATTCATTCATTTTAAAAATTCAATTTTTTTTTTTTCCTTTTTAAATAGAAATAAAAATAAAAACCAGCAATTCGCCAGAGATTTAAATTATCCATGATCATTAATGAATATTCTAATAAAAACTTTTCACGTAAATTAATCTCTATTTCTTTTGATTTTCCTCTCTTTTCAATAAATGAAGAAGATTCTATTTGGCCACAATGATGAAGAAAATCTGTTAAATGAGCAGCTAACCATAAATCTATTTTTCGACATTCTAATACAAACTAAAACGTATTAATTTTAGTCAATACAATTGCCAATCCAATTGTAAATGAATAAAATAAAATAGAAAAATAAAAACTAAACATTGTCCGTCTCCGATGATAATAAAGCCAAGATAGCTGACTCAACGAAAGTATCGTCATCTTCGTTAAGGAAATCTCTGAAAAAAAAAAAAAAAAAAAAAAAAAAAAAAAAAAAAAAAAAAAAAAAAAAAAAAAAAAAAAAAAAAAAAAAAAATCAGACAATATTAATGAATCTAATTTACCAAACCTTAATTCGTAAATTGGCATTGATGGATCAACAAATAAAAGTCTTGCTGCAAATTCTTCATACCAGTCCTGGAAAACTTCAGAAATGACCTTTGTTTCAAGAAAGAAAAAAAAAATCAATAAGAAATAAGAAGAAAAAAAAGAAATGATCTTACCTTTTCATTTCCCCACATTATTTCTAACATATTTAATATTTCTTTTTCGGATTTAAGTTTTTGACGAAGTTCCTTTTCATAGAATCTATTTGAATATCATTCTTTTAATTATTGAATTTTGAGAGGAAAAAAAGTAATGAAATAAATGAGGAGACTTTGTTTCTCTTTTCCATTCATTCCAAGCAAATAAATAATCGGAACTTGATAAATAATTGGGTTTCTGAGGCATTTTTATCAAAAAAGACTAAGATTTAAAAATTAATTTAGTGGTCAGAAAAAAAAAATGCTAGAAAAGAAAAGTTGAATACTTGGATCTAAATTTTGGTAAAAAGAGAAATTTAAATTAGTTTTAGGGAGAAAAAAAGAAATGGGAAAAAAAAAAAAAATACTTTCATAATACTTTCAGAATCTGTTTGTGTTTTTAACAATTCTTCGATACTTCGAAAGTGATTTCTTATAAGTAATCTAATAATTTTTTTTTTTAAAAAAATAAGGAAAAGAAAAGAGAGAAAAAA
>Ga0209960_1003262_pt1 | contig 14385 bp, 14 predicted proteins | sample ThiBiot_500_plan_2_FD_183947 | JGI IMG/M metagenome (GOLD analysis project Ga0209960, IMG submission 183947) | Wastewater bioreactor microbial communities from Cape Town, South Africa - Thiocy_expt_500_plan (SPAdes) | ecosystem: Engineered > Bioreactor > Thiocyanate-remediating >... | reverse complement strand
CAATCAATCGAACTGGTGCAATTAAATATACATTGAATAGTTGGGGTAATGCAGTTTCACTAGATCAATTACAATGTTATGGTGTTAATCGACCACTTTATGCAGCACCAACAGTACAAGTTGCATCGATGTTTGCCATGACATTAACCAAACAAGAATATGCTATTCCAAAATAATCAACATTCTTTTTTTTTCGTTTCTCTTTGTAAATATATCTTTATGACAATTTTTAATAAATGTTCATTTTCTCACTTTTAAACAAAATGCACCAACACTATTTTGAAAGAGCAATAATTGTACTTTGTCGAATCATCATTCTTAACATGAGATACGCACTTTAGTGCTACATATAATTATTCATCGAAACCTTTATCAATACGGAAATTGAAAAAAACTATGAGAAGCTGTTCATAATTTGCGATCATAGATAAAAAATAATGAAAAGCACCTTTAGAAAACAACATCGTATAGATGATCTATTGTTTGTTCTTGCGAATGATACTCATTTTGTTTTAACATATAATGAATCTCCGTATTTTACTATAGTTCAACCAATTTGATTCAATCAATTAACTAATCTTCTCTTCAATTTCTCTCTTTTCACATTTTCCGTTCTATCAATTTACGCCCAACCTAAATTTCAGGTGCAACTTCCAATAAAAATAGAGTATGACGCATAATTAAAATAAAACCATGACATTCACATCACGTCATTTACCTTTGCTAGATATCCGTTTATGCATGACGATATATCATGACGCCTATTGCGACAACTAATTTTACTTTAGATATTATAAATACAATGAAGTTATCCGATATTCTTCATTCAATACTCAACTATGCAAACAAATCAGTGGTTTCTTCTCTTTGCACAATTGGTCATACTTGGTATTTATCAAGTCAATGCTCAAACATTATCAACTGTATCTTGTCAACCGGTTTTACAAAATTATTTTAATTATTTAACTTCAACACCCTCCGGTAAAGTTCGTTATCTAACTATTCAAGCAACATTTATATTACAAGATCGATATGTTGCATATTATGTTGGATCTCTCTCATATGCTCCATCGATTGATTCATTGAATGGCACTACAACAGTGTCATTTAGTGATCGATCATGGACTCCATCGTGTGGTTTACTCTTTTGTCCATCTCAAAACTTCAATTACAAGCAGACTGATATTCAAACAATCACAATCAATCGAACTGGTTCAATTAAATATACATTGAATAGTTGGGGTAATGCAGTTTCACTAGATCAATTACAATGTTATGGTGTTAATCGACCACTTTATGCAGCACCAACAGTACAAGTTGCATCAATGTTTGCCATGACATTAACCAAACAAGAATATACTATTCCAAAATAATGCATTTAATCGAATTTGTTTAAATAATAAGACTTCACGTTTTTTTCCATATTTCGGTTTACAATAAATATTTTTCTTTTCATTTTCTCAGCATTCACAGCGGTTATTATGAAACTTACTAGTCTGTTTATTTCGAACTTTATGAAAGATTTTATCGAATAGATAATTTAAAGAGCTGTTTCTAACATACAGTAACTAAAACTACCACACACATTATGAGTGATACCACTGCGATATATGCGCACAACATAATAATGTAGAGAATAGGAAATCGATTACGAAAACGTTCTTTTAATAATGGAAATACTTCAGCTATTGTTTGTTTGCAAATAACATAACACATTGATGTGAATTTCCAATGAGAATCGAAAGTGAAATCAATATTATATAGTTAAAATTTTATTTTGAAGAGGAAAAATGAATAAGTATGTTTATGTCTAGAGAACAGTTTTAAGTTCATTTATAATCGTATTCAAACTTTGAGGAATCAATACTTGTGCACGTTCTTTCGAAATGCTGCATCATCAGAATATAGTTGTTTAACTTTTGCAATTTGATCATCAGCTACTTTGAGCAAAATCGATAATAGCTTTCGATTATTTTTCGTGAATTTCGCCATCAGCTGCAACAATGTCCATTCAACATTTCGAATAGTAGAACAATCTGAATATATAACTTGGCGTTATTGCCTTTATATTATTGATTAATTTAATACGAAATAATAAATCGTATCAAAAGCAAAGTGTTTGAACAATTTCCAATCGATGAAAAGAGGCATGCTCACTCCAAAGCATATTTATTTTATGAACGTGCAGTCGATATCACACATGTACAAAAACAATTCTACTCATTTATTTAAAGTTTCAAATTTCTAGCTACACAAATCAATTAATTATACCAAACATTATTTGGGCTTTCTAATACGCAAAAGTTGAATCAAAGCTAAAATCAGAAAAACAAGAGTCATGATCACCAATCCAAGATAATATTTCCATAGATCCCATGGAGAAGCATAATCTATCAATTGTCTAGCAAGTACATCTTCACCGGTCATTGGACAAATAGAAGGCATGTCAGCGAGACAAAACGTTAAGCCTTTTAATTCATTGATCAATAATATGTTTTGTGCATATCGAACGGCACTAACCCATTGCAGCCATCGTAGCCAAGTCGGAATACTAGACAAATGAGCTAAAAATCCACTGAAGACCATCATGCTTGTTAAAAAAAGCAAACCAATAACCATAGCTACACCTAGTACAGATGTATTTACTGCGACGAAAAAGCCGACTGATGATCCAAATACCTGGGTAGTCAAGATTGTCAAGTAAAAGATCGCGAATTGTTGAATAGTTCGTCCGAAACCTGTCACAAAATAGGCAATCACTGAAAATATAATAGATGGTGCAATACGCATAAGTACAGTGTCACAAATAACTTTCGCCAGGAAAAACGAGAAGAATTTGTAATAACCGCCAGCATGCTCCTAAATGACAAACGAATAATAACGGTGTTTTTCATCAAAAAAAGAAAAAGCAATTACGTGAAGGAAGAGCTCTCGATCTTTTATGAGTGGATCCATCGACGTTAGACCACTAAACATTTGAGTAACAACAATGAAAAATGTAGCACCTAAATAATTTTGAATACCAGGATCTATCGTTCTCGCTAAATTGTAGTAGATCATTGCAACTAATATTGCGGTGATCAGTGCACAGGCTATTTGCGAAACTACAATCGGATAATTACGTATAGAATTAATCATTGTTCGTTTTGATAGATACCAAACTTCTGTCAAGATTGAGTGAGACAGCTCGTTTTTATATCGATGGCGTTCACGTTTTGATCGTTCATCTTTATCCAAATCATTTTTATTTTCAATTAATGCTAACATCTCTTTGTGTCCGCTCGATTGTACATAAGCATCATTTAATTTCGATAATATGTCCGGTTTTCGATTAGCATCGATTAGAATATCGAGAACAAAATCAGCTGGATTATCATGTTCTTCAATTTTGTAACCTTGCTCAGAAAAATAAGGAATAACATCATGTGTAGGACCATGAAATAGGCTTCGACCTTTACACATAAACATCACACTATCGAATAATTTAAAAATTGAATAACGAGGTTGATGAATCGAGAAAATTATAGTTCCTATAAATGAATATATCCGATAACAAATCTATTGAAATAAACAACCTACTTCCTCGTTGAGATAATTCTTTGAGGCAGGCCATAACACTGTACGCTGTAGATGCATCCAATCCTATTAATGATAAAAAAAACTATATAATTAGTTGTTTAACTCTCTCTCATGGTCACCTGTAGTAGGTTCGTCCAGAAAGAGAATAGAGGGTGAAAGAATAAGTTCCATTCCGATACAAGTTCGTTTTTTCTCTCCACCGGATACACCTCGTATAAACGGTGTGCCCATATATTGATCAGCACAATGTTCTAGAGCCAATTCGTCAATAACGGATGAAACACGATCATTGATTTCTTCTCGAGATAGACCTTTGGGTAAACGAAGATTTGCTGAGAAAGTTAGATTTTCTCGAACTGTAAATGATTCACACATAATATTATCTTGTACAACATAACCAACAGTATATTTGAATGATGGCTGCCGATAAGACTCATTGATCAGAACTGGTCCGGAGATACTATGTGGATCTTTTCGATCGGCTAAGATATCGAGTAATGATGTTTTACCACAACCAGTGGGTCCTAATATTGCATTTAATCCTGTCGTAAACCTTCCCGAAACATTAAAAAGGATTTGTTTTGGTTCTTTAGACTTGCAACAATTCATACCCGGAGAAGACTGTGTTTCGTCTAATTCTTTTCGAGTATCGACGATATAATTGATATTATGAAAGGAAAGTATGTCTGAAATTTCTTCGGAGTTTGACATATTCATGTGGTGGTCTGTTGACGAAGTCGACTTAATTGAAGATATTGGAATAATAGTTGATGAACCAGAATTTGGTGCAACTTTCATGGTTATCGTTGAAATATGAAAGCAATAGAGTATATCGTATTACTGTATTTCTATCGTAGATAAGTAATATGAAAAATTAGTTAAGCGTGAAAAAGAACGAAACGTGGGGTAAAAAAATAAAATATTTCGGTGTTTATAGTTATTTTTTTCTATCGTTTTTGTTGAGAGATCGACCATGTTTAGATAAGTATTTTATTTTCACTGTTATCGTTTTCATGGTCACTTTAGTCAAGAAACTTTAGATAAGAATGTTCTTAACGAACTTATTGTTTTTATAGTGACATGATTCTTGTGTTTTAAAGCGTGATATGATTTACTGATGAAATAAAATTAGGTTAATTCATGCGTAAGCAACTGAATTGTTTATTTTCATGTGATTGCTGTGCGTACATTCACCTGTAGAGCACTTGATTTATAGATGAAGAACGACAAATATACTAGTTTAGTATAAAAAATTTTTTATTTCTGTCTTCGAAGACGTAAAAATTGAACGAACGCTAAAATCAGAAAAACCACAGACATCAGCACAAGCCCGAGAAAATATTTCCATAGATCCCATGAGGAATTATGATCTATTAGTTGATCGGTGAGTATGTTTTCACCGGTCGTTGGACATATATAAGACATCGTAGGGAGACAAAAGGTTAGGCCTTTTAATTCATTGATTAACAGTACATTTTGTGCATATCGAAAGGCACTAATCCATTGCATCCACGAAAGCCAAGGAGAAACGCTCGACAATTGCACGAGAAATCCACTGAAGATCATCATAATTGTTAAAATAAGGAGAGTCGTAGCTACTGCCACAGCTACAATAGTACCGTAAATTACATTAACAAAGATATTATCAATAATCAAAAATTTTATTTTACCTAGGATTGGTACACATGCTGAAATAAAAAAAACTTATCGATGATCCAAACACATTAGTCATAACGATTGTCAAGAGAAAGATAAAAAATTGATTTATAGTTTGTCTGAAACCCGCCATTGAATAAGCAATAATAGAGAATAAAGTCGATGGAATGATACGCAAAAGTAGAATGTCACAGAAGACTTTGGCAAGAAAGAATGAAAGAGCTGTGTAATAGCCGCTTGCATGTTCCTTAACAACAACGAAAACTTGATTTTATTTTTATTTAAAGTAAACTAAAGAGCTTACGTGGATGAAAAGTGTTCGTTCTAGTAGTAGAGGTTCAAGCGCTGAAATGCCACAAAAGATTTGAGTCGAAACAATGAAAAACAGTGCAGAGACACGATTTTGAATATCAGGATTCGTTGTTGTCGGTAATTTATAGTAGACACATCCTACTAATAAACCAATGATGATCGCAGCGGTGATTTGTGCGATTTGCAACAGTTCATAATTTGAGAAGCAAATCCTGCATCATTTAATTCTTTTCGAGTATCGATAATATAGTTAATATTATGAAAAGAAAATAGGTCTGACGTTTGTTGAAAATTGAAAGACATCGAACCGTTGAAATAGAAAAAGTATTAATATTGTGAAAAGAAAAGTAAATCATATGCATCTTCTCTGTATTGACTTAGTTATTTAGAAAAAAAATTAGTCGAGCATGAAGGAGAATATTATATTGACGATAAAAAAAACACTAAGAACAAAGAATACTGAATATAATTGATGGTGTTAATAGCAGTAGTGACTTTTTTTGCTGAATGGTTGATTTTAATTCTGCGAGGGCAACAAAATTAAAATATATTTGTTTAATTGAGAAATAGAAGAAAAGAAAATTGGCGAGCAAAAGGTCTTTAAAAAAAATTAACCATATTATTTTTGCGGTAGAGACTTTACAAAGGCATCAGCGGCAGCTTTCACATCTCTAGGACTGGTTGTGTCAATAACTGTTTTAGCGTAACCTGTAGCAAAACGAGAGAGAATGACAAAGAGAAATAATTCAAGTGTGAAACAAATATCAGTTATTTCTATTGGAAAACCTTCGATTGATAAACAAAATATATGTTCGCAGTACATTAAGTCCACTGTTTTTTGTTATTTGTTTATTAAGAGAAAAATCCCTCTCTTTACCTTGAGAGTGCGCAGTCAAGCTTATAACTATTGTTCTAACCATCCAGTAAGAAACATTTATTAAGAGTCGATTCATCTAGGTCTATTGACGTTTTTTTACACACAAAAGTTGAATAAAAGCTAAAGTCAGAAAAGTCACCGTCATTAATGTAAGGCCAAGAAAATATTTCCATAAATCCCATGCAGTAGCATAATCTATCAATTGTCTGCCAAGTACGTATTCACCAGTTATTGGACACATTGAACTCATATCAGCTTTACAGAAAGACAGACCTTTGAATTCATTGATCAACAATACATTGGAAGCATATCGAAAAGCACTAAACCATTGCATCCATGAAAGCCAAGGAGAAACACTTGATATGTTAACAACAAATCCAGCGAAGAGCCACATGACTGCCAAAATAAAAATTGATATAACGACAACCACGCCTAGAATGACTTTGTTCATCACACGAATAATCAATGGACAATTCTGTTTTACCTAATATCGGTATAGTTGCCGATACACAAAAACCTAATGCTGATCCGCATAAATTAGCCACAATGTTTGTCAACAGAAATATAAAGAATTGACTAATACTTCCTCCGAAACCCATCATGAAATAAGAAGTAATACAGAATAACATAGGTGGTATAATACGTAATAATAGAATGTCACAAATAACTCTGGAAATAAAGAATGGTAAAATTTTGTAATAACCACTCACATATTCCTAAACAATAATGTAGTGAAAAATTGATTTTTATTCAAAATAAAAGAACTTACATGAATGAAAAGTGCTCGATCTTTTATAATAGGTTCAACTGATGTCAAACCAGTAAACAATTGAGCGATCGTAGCGAAACATATGGCCCCCATACGGTTATAAATACCCGGATCCGTGGTTTTTTCTAATTTATAAAAGACACATCCAACGAATAAACCAATGGCAAGTGAAGTAACTACTTGCGCAAATAATACTTGAGGGTTACGTATTGCATCGATTATTATTCGCTTTGATATATACGAAATCTGAGTCAACATTGAATGAGATGATTCAGCCTTATATCGATGACGTTCGCGTTCGGATTTTTCATCTCTATTCAAATCATTCTTATTTTCAATTAATGTTAATATCTCTTTGTGTGTCGTAGATTGGAGATAAGCGTCATTCAATTTCGATAGTACGTCTGGTTTTCGATTTGCATTGATTAGAATATCAAGAACAAAATCTGCTGGATTATCATGTTCTTCAATTTTGTAACCTTGTTCAGAAAAATAAGGAATAACATCATGTGTAGAACCATGAAATAGACTTCGACCTTTACACATAAACATCACACTATCGAATAATTTATAAATTGAATAACGAGGTTGATGAATCGAGAAAATTATAGTTCCTATAAATGAATATATCCGATAACAAATCTATTGAAATAAACAACCTACTTCCTCGTTGAGATAATTCTTTCAAACAAGTTATAACACTATCTGCTGTGGATGCATCCAATCCTATCAATGATAAAAAAAACAACTATAATTAGTTGTTCAACTCTCTCTCTCTCTTTATATGGTTACCTGTCGTAGGCTCGTCAAGAAAGAGAATAGAGGGTGAAAGAATAAGTTCCATACCAATACAAGTTCGTTTCTTTTCTCCACCGGATACACCACGTAAAAGTGCTGTTCCCATATATTGATCAGCACAATGTTCTAGAGCTAATTCATTGATGACAGATGAAACGCGATCATTAATTTCTTCTCGAGATAGACCTTTGAGTAAACGAAGATTTGCTGAGAAAGTTAGATTTTCTCGAACTGTTAATGTTTCACAAAAGATATTATCTTGTACAACATAGCCGACAAGGTATTTGAATGATGGGTGTCGATAAGAATCATTGACTAAAATCGGGCCCGAAATATTATGTGGATCCCTTCGATCAGCTAAGATATCGAGTAATGATGTTTTACCACAACCAGTTGGTCCTAATATTGCATTTAATCCTGTCGTAAACCTTCCAGAAATATTGAAAAGGATTTGCTTTGATTCTTTAGAACTGCAATAACTTAAATATCCACAAGAGAACGATGTTTGATCTGATTCTCTTGGAGTATCGACGATATAATTAATATTATGAAAGGAAAGTGTTTCTGAAGGAGAAGTATGTTTCATAACAGGCATCGAAATAAATGCTTGAGTTTGCGAATTCGGTGTTATGTTCATTGTTGATAAATAATTATAAAGATATCTGAAAAACAAAGTATTCTCACACACATAAATTGTGTTTATCGTTGATGACTAATAGAAATAAATAGATAGTCGTGTTAATATTGATGGTTTTCATGGTCAAAAAATGTAACCGAGCGTAGATAAGAATCATATTTTGGCTTTGACGACTTTTGTTATGAGAACACAGAATCAAGTTTAGATAAGAGTGTTTTGTTTGCGATCGTAATTTTTTATGAAAATGAGAAATATTTATTTGTATTCTAGAAAAAAAAACTATTATCGTTAGAGTTACAAGGAAAAAAAATAGAAATTTTAGTATAATATGAGAATAGGTTTTGAAAAAAAGTAATGGAATTAGTCCTTTATAATTTCTTTTGGATCATATCAAGAATAATTTTTTTAAAGATCGGTATCTGTTACAGTTGTAATCTCAAGATTATCAGGAAAATCTAGGGAAGAGCTGCATGATTGCGAAAATAATAATTGACTATAATGATAGCCACGCCTAGCCATGTCAGGAAAATCACGATGATTTTGGTGATTATTAAAATAATCGGCGATTAATCCCAACTTTATAATTTGCTAGATTTCTTACGTAGGATATCTATTTATTCCTCAATAAAATGTAACATTTTGCTACAGTTGATATCGGTTAGCTACAAATTAATTTGGTTGGTTCGTCGTTATAAAGACTAACATTGTCATCTGTTCGCAAATTCATTAGCTGATTTGATTTAATTGTGGAACTTTACTTAACTTATATATAAATATCATGTTTCCTTACCATATAATCAATTCGTTCAGTGTTTTATCGAGGTTTTTTTTAGGGTAGCTAACAAACAAAAAGAATTTTTTTCATGCCATATGATAGTATGTTGTCGGAGTGATTAAAACATATTCCTTTCGTCCAATTCTTAGCAGATGCATTTCTCACCAGTGACATCTTTATATAATTATGGATCCACAATAAACGAAATTAAAATATTTTTATATAAAAAGATATAATATTGTTATTGCGAGCAGTGTTAATTTTCGTTATGCTGCCATGATAAACCTTCATAGAAAATTGTAGATGGCTGCATAAGTAGAATATTTTTTGTCAAAAACGCAAGTTTGGTGGTGCCATTGCTCGCTTTAGAAATTATTACATACGACTTCAAATTCAAATTGCAATTATTTTAAGAAGTTTATTGTGAGAAAATCATAATCTTCTCGAAATAGGGTTATTCACATGGGATTTGACTGTATGCTATGAGATGTTTATATAGAAGTAGTCCGTTTCCAGGAAATACTGAAATAGTAGAAATCGCATAAGAATCAGAAACTGTCTATAAAATACTATGGGAGATTTTAACTGCAGAGACACGTTTAGTATGCATAATTACGATTGAATTCGTTGCTAAACACTTATTCAACCTTTCTAAAGCGATTACAACACAAATTTGAAGTAAATTCAAAATAAACTCCCTAGCATACATTTCCCACTACTTATGTCCCCTGTCCTTTGGCGACGACGATAGCTTGGAAGTTAATCGATGGTTTTTATGATTGATTACCTTGTGGTTCAGCCAGTATATTACGTGAGAATGAACCATGATCAGGTCATTATCAAATCGGACAAGTACTTGAGATGGCTGCATATTGGGAACAATTTACTCGATAATGGTCGTAGTTACGTTTCAATTAGATAGTTCATTTGAAATTATTGATACGTCAACAAGTCGAGACAAAGTCATGCGACAAATGGTCACGGAAATTTCTATTAGTTGATGTAGTGATTCACCCTATCCATATTCAATTATTCGAAGTCTGAATTAAACTCATCCGTTAAATATAACTGTCGATGTTATGATTGAAAACTATGGTATTGCGTGCATTGCTCTCGGAATTAGTCTAACTGATTGTGGTGCAAGTGGCAGTCGTGCTATTGTATTCAGTATTGATGGTAAACTTGTTGGCCAACGTCAATTAAGTGCAATTGCTAGTCGATATACATCGTTTGCTCCTATTGGACCATCGTGGGATCATATTCAATTCGATAATTTTCGATTACAATCATTTATTTAATATTCTAACTTGATAGCGATTATTTTTTACCTTTTCATACACGAGTACATAATAAAAAACGTCCTTCATTTATAAATCGATACTTTTACAGTAAACACACATACAGTAATCAGGTAAACATAACTCACCTTTTTCTCCCCATTTGCCTATAAAAGATGATGCATTTTTACCATTATAAACATTATAGCAACGATGAAAGCTAACATTATTTCAACTAGTTTACTATTGGCAGTTTGTATTTATGCTGTAGCTGCATATCCATATTCGAATGGAGAAAGTGAAGATACGGATTTAGATGAACCATTATTAAACAGTCGTGTATTAGCCGCACTTTTAGCAAACAAACGTGATGCTAAGTCGGTTGCCAGTACTCTTAGAACAGCTGCGAACAAACTCGTCGGCGAGACTCCTGCTGCCGACCTCAAAGCTCTTCTCCTCCTTTATTTTCCTGATGATCCTGAGATTAAAGCTACGAAGGATACCGATCTTAAAACAATTGTTCTTGATATGATCCAAAAGAAACTATAAAGGACTAATTCCATTACTTTTTTTCAAAACCTATTCTCATATTATACTAAAATTTCTATTTTTTTTCCTTGTAATTCTAACGATAATAGTTTTTTTTCTAGAATACATAAATAAATATTTCTCCCCTTCATAAAAACATTACGATCACGAACAAAACACTCTTATCTAAATTCGATTCGATGTTCTCATAACAAAAGTCGTCAAAGTCAAAATATGATTCTTAGCTACGCTCGATTTCGTCTTTTGACCATGAAAAACATCAATATTGAGACGAATCTATTTTCATTCTACCAATCATTCTTATTACGTTCTATTTCTTATTTATTTCTATTAGTCATCAACGATAAACACAATTTATGCGTGTGAGAATACTTTGTTTTTCAGATATCTTTATAATTATTTATCAACAATGAACATAACACCGAATTCGCAAACTCAAGCATTTATTTCGATGCCTGTTATGAAACATACTTCTCCTTCAGAAACACTTTCCTTTCATAATATTAATTATATCGTCGATACTCCAAGAGAATCAGATCAAACATCGTTCTCTTGTGGATATTTAAGTTATTGCAGTTCTAAAGAATCAAAGCAAATCCTTTTCAATATTTCTGGAAGGTTTACGACAGGATTAAATGCAATATTAGGACCAACTGGTTGTGGTAAAACATCATTACTCGATATCTTAGCTGATCGAAGGGATCCACATAATATTTCGGGCCCGATTTTAGTCAATGATTCTTATCGACACCCATCATTCAAATACCTTGTCGGCTATGTTGTACAAGATAATATCTTTTGTGAAACATTAACAGTTCGAGAAAATCTAACTTTCTCAGCAAAACTTCGTTTACCCAAAGGTCTATCTCGAGAAGAAATTGATGATCGTGTTTCATCTGTCATCAATGAATTAGCTCTAGAACATTGTGCTGATCAATATATGGGTACAGCACTATTACGAGGTGTATCCGGTGGAGAAAAGAAACGAACTTGTATTGGAATGGAACTTATTCTTTCACCCTCTATTCTCTTTCTTGACGAGCCTACGACAGGTAACCATATAAAGAGAGAGAGAGTTGAACAATTAATTATAGTTGTTTTTTTATATCATTGATAGGATTGGATGCATCCACAGCAGATAGTGTTATAACTTGTTTGAAAGAATTATCTCAACGAGGAAGTAGGTTGTTTATTTCAATAGATTTGTTATCGGATATATTGATTTATAGGAACTATAATTTTCTCGATTCATCAACCTCGTTATTCAATTTTTAAATTATTCGATAGTGTGATGTTTATGTGTAAAGGTCGAAGTCTATTTCATGGTCCAACATGTGGTGTTATTCCTTATTTTGCTGAGCAAGGCTACGAAATTGAAGAACATGATAATCCAGCAGATTTTGTTCTTGATATTTTAATCAACGCAAACCGAAAACCAGACGTACTATCGAAATTGAATGACGCTTATCTCCAATCTACGACACACAAAGAGATATTAACATTAATTGAAAATAAAAATGATTTGAATAGAGATGAAAGATCAGAACGTGAACGTCGTCGATATAAAAACGAATCATCTCATTCAATGTTGACTCAGATTTCGTATATATCAAAGCGAATAATAATCGATGCAATACGTAACCCTCAAGTATTATTTGCGCAAGTAGTTACTTCACTTGCCATTGGTTTATTCGTTGGATGTGTCTTTTATAAATTAGAAAAAACCACGGATCCGGGTATTTATAACCGTATGGGGGCCATATGTTTCGCTACGATCGCTCAATTGTTTACTGGTTTGACATCAGTTGAACCTATTATAAAAGATCGAGCACTTTTCATTCATGTAAGTTCTTTTATTTTGAATAAAAATCAATTTTTCACTACATTATTGTTTAGGAATATGTGAGTGGTTATTACAAAATTTTACCATTCTTTATTTCCAGAGTTATTTGTGACATTCTATTATTACGTATTATACCACCTATGTTATTCTGTATTACTTCTTATTTCATGATGGGTTTCGGAGGAAGTATTAGTCAATTCTTTATATTTCTGTTGACAAACATTGTGGCTAATTTATGCGGATCAGCATTAGGTTTTTGTGTATCGGCAACTATACCGATATTAGGTAAAACAGAATTGTCCATTGATTATTCGTGTGATGAACAAAGTCATTCTAGGCGTGGTTGTCGTTATATCAATTTTTATTTTGGCAGTCATGTGGCTCTTCGCTGGATTTGTTGTTAACATATCAAGTGTTTCTCCTTGGCTTTCATGGATGCAATGGTTTAGTGCTTTTCGATATGCTTCCAATGTATTGTTGATCAATGAATTCAAAGGTCTGTCTTTCTGTAAAGCTGATATGAGTTCAATGTGTCCAATAACTGGTGAATACGTACTTGACAAACAATCGATAGATTATGCTACTGCATGGGATTTATGGAAATATTTTCTTGGTCTTACATTAATGACGGTGACTTTTCTGACTTTAGCTTTTATTCAACTTTTGTGTGTAAAAAAACGTCAATAGACCTAGATGAATCGACTCTTAATAGACGTTACTTGCCGAGTGATTAAAAAACAGTGGACTTAATGTATTGCGAACATATATTTTGTTTATCAATCGAAGGTTTTCCAATAGAAATAACTGATATCTGTTTCACGCTTGAATTATTTCTCTTTGTCATTCTCTCTCGTTTTGCTACAGGTTACGCTAAAACAGCTATTGACACAACCAGTCCTAGAGATGTGAAAGCTGCCGCTGATGCCTTTGTAAAGTCTCTACCACAAAAATAATCTGGTTAATTTTTATGAAGACCTTTTGCTCGTTAATTTTCTTTTCTTAATCCCATATCTACGAAATCTAAAAAAATTGCAATTCTACAAAAAAAAGAAACCATAAATTTATTCACACAATATCATAAATTTAAAAACTCAAGGTAATTGCAAATAAAAATTGTCAAACTGTACGTAATCCCACGATGATCCAATTCCTACGAATCCAATCGAACTCGATGCATTCAATGAACATTGACCCACTTTCTTTCCATTAATATATGCATCCGAATGATCATTCAAAACAACAAGTGACAATGTGTACCAAATACTTGATTTAATTTCGATCAAACCCGATGCTAATGGATTGCTCAGGTCAAT
>Ga0209960_1003257_pt1 | contig 14411 bp, 17 predicted proteins | sample ThiBiot_500_plan_2_FD_183947 | JGI IMG/M metagenome (GOLD analysis project Ga0209960, IMG submission 183947) | Wastewater bioreactor microbial communities from Cape Town, South Africa - Thiocy_expt_500_plan (SPAdes) | ecosystem: Engineered > Bioreactor > Thiocyanate-remediating >... | reverse complement strand
TACCTGGACTATATAAGAAAGAATTTAATTGTTCGATTCTAGAGTTTAAAAAAAAAAAAAAAAAAAAAAAGTTTTTTTTTAGTTTTGTTTTTAGAATTTGGAAAAAAGAAAGAAAAAAAAAATTCAAAGAGGAAAAAAAAAAAAAGTACTGGAGTGGATCATTAATTAACCGTAAAGTACAAACGATTGTGTTAGCATCTAAGTGGGCCATGATCAATTCCACCTCCAAAAAATGTCCATCACGATGACGAACCTATTTAAATTTTAGTTTTCAATAAAAAATAAATACAATAAAAAATAAAAATAAAATAAAAATAAAAATAAAATTATACTCTCATTTTTACAGCTGGAGTTTTAGCTTCTCTTTTTGAAAGAATAGAATTATGAAGTTCAAAGAGAAGGTTTTGATCTTCAGGATAAACAAATTCATAAAATGATCTTCCAAGAATTTCATTTTCAGTAAATCCAAATAACGCAGAAAATTCTGAATCTGCATAGGTAAAGTTTCCATCCAATGTATGTGTTGTCAAAATTTCAACTCCATCTAATTAGATTGTTTTATAAAGGATAATAATTAAATAATTGTTGATCAAGAAGGTCAGAAAAAAAAAAGAAAAAAAAGTACCTGAAGGAGTTGGGTCTATCAAATTCACTTGGTCATTAGGCATCAAAGGTTCTGAACCTTGTAAACCAAACATAAATTCTTGATCCATTGAAAAAGGTTGTAAGAATTGATTAAAATTATCATATGGTGAAGAAAAACTAGAATCAAAATTGGAGTCATATTCTTGTGGTAAATCGAGGGTGTCTTCAAGTCCAAAATCGGATTTAGGAAACATTTCATTAAAATTTGAGTTTTGATTATATAATGGCTGAGGAGGAAGATTTTGAGTTAAAGTTATATTTGGGTTTGGGTTTGTCATAATCTTACTGGCATCCAAAATATTTTCATTCTGTATATTTTGATTTTGATTTTGATTAAATGGAGCTGGGCTTGTTGAGCTTAAATCTCCTTTATTTTCACTTTGTTGTGGGGAATTAACTTTTGTAACGAGTTCTGGGGTTTTCCTTTTAGGAGGAGAGGCTGCGACTTTCTTTTCTTTTTTAGGTTCCACAACTTCTTTCTTTGTTTGAAGAATTTCTTCCTCTTTTTCAATCTCTTCTTCTTCACCCTCAGTATCTGAGCTCTAATTAAAAATAAAATAAATAAAATATAATTTTGTCTCATTCAAGAAATTAATAAGTTGATAATAAATGAAATAATAACCTTTTCATTTTTTAATTTTGAGGGTTTCTTTGTGCCATCTAATTTTAAGAAGGAAAAAAAAAAAAAATTTAAAAATTCAAAAAATTCTTTTTTTTAAAAAAAGGAGAAATCAATCTTACCTGATTTTTGAAGCTTTGGTCTTCCTCTCTTTTTATGTTCAACATCAATACATGTTGCAGATTTTCCTAAATGAACACATCTGAAATTTTTTTGGATAAAAGTTTTAATCATTTTATTTTATTTGATTTCTAAATGTAAATAAGAGTAAAAGAAATAAAAAAAACCTTTTACAAGGTCGACTAACATCACAAGCCAAATGTGCTTTTTTACAATTCACACAAGCACGAAATGTTGTTCTAGATTTTGGTTTTGGTTTTTCCTTAAAATCTTCCAGCCAAGAAAATTCTTCAGGTCCCTATTATCATTATCATTATTATTGTTATTTTTTGAAAAAAAACAATAATTAATTTGAAAAAATGATTGTTTACCCCACTTGTAGCAGGGTCGGATAATAAACTTGAGTTGGATCTTAGTAAAGTAGAATCGTTTTTTCTTAAAAGGTTAGTTCTTTCAATTGAGCTTAATGAATGTGATTTTTGCATTGAAGATAGATCTGGATAAGGAAAGCTAGAACTTTTGTTTTTTTTTTTTTTAAAAAAAAAATGAAAATTAAAAAATTTCACAAGTAAAAAAATCAATTCAAACAAAAAACAGAAAAAAAAAAAAAATGAAAGAAACTTTGGATATTCAGTTTGAGAGAATAGATGTGATGTAACATCCCTAAGATTTGAAGGTCTGTAATTTATTTGATTTTGGTTTGGATAAGGTCCATGAAGAGAGTTAGGATTAATTGAGAATGTATCAGCTTGAGATCGACGTTTTATTTTTCCTGAAAGTCCTTCAGATAAGTCTAAACTCCCAGCAGCAAGCCCTTTTATGATTAATTGTTTAACAAAATAAGAAAGAAGGAGGGAAGAAAAGGAGAAAATTCAATGAAAAAAAGAAAAGGAAAGCAACCTTGATGAGAATCATATGAAAAACTTCGAGGAGGTGCTCCATTGGTTTTTGACACTAAACTAGATCTATTTATTCATTTTAATGGTTGTTTTAGAATTTCTTTTTTTTTATTTCTTTTTTTATTTTTAATTTTTTTTTTTTTTTTTTGAAGATAAATTTGAAAAAAAGGAAAAACATTTACCCAAGATTATCATCGTCAAGAAATTGCTGTAATCCAACTCTTCTTGGGTCAAGTGTTCTTGATTTTTTTAAAAGGGTTTCGTTTGGGAATTGATACCCATAATTATTTTGAAGTTGTTGCATAGCATTTGAAGATGAAAAGTTCTCATATCCAGAATTTGATTGATATGCATCGTTTTGGTTAAAGAGACTCCCAGAAGTTACATTGGATATATTATTATGACTTGGGAAGTTGTAATGGTAAGCTTTATTTGTTTGCTGTGGTGGAGGGGAAAACTGCGTGTAGTCTTGCTGGTAATGGCTGTCCATTCTATCTCTCTCGCTCACTCTCCTTTCACTTCTTCACTTCTTTACTTTTGAAAACCTTTTTCTTTTATTTTGCATTAGTATTATTAGTATTAGTATTATTCTCATTTTTAATGTTTTATGTTTGTTATATTATTTATTATTATAGTTATATTTGAAGAATTGCTTTCTTATTTTTTGATAATTATAAATGTTTTTTTTTTCTTCTTTTTTTTCTGAATTTTATTGTGGATTGATTTTTAATGATAATTAATTTGATTTGAATAGACCTTTTAAACAAATCCTTTTTTGATGATCCCAAAAGTCTTTTTGATCATTAAATCAAAATGAAATCAAGTTCATAAAACTTCTAAAAGTTATAATACATAAATAAAAGAATGAAAAGAAAGGGCAAACAAAATAAATATAAAAATAAAATAATTAAATATAAAAAATGAAAGGAATTATTGTTTGAGAATTATAAATGTTTCAAATTTTGATTTAAAGGTTTGATTTAAAAGTTAATAATTTCATCTTTGATTGAGATGAAGGTATTAGAAGAGTTGATTGAAATACAAAGAAATTAGAGGTTTTTCAACGCGCCAAACAACAAAAAAATAAAAAAATAAAAGAAAAGTAAAAAAGTAAAAAATAACTCAAAAAATACAAAAATACAAGAATACAATTATTTTATAGTTTATAGTTGATGTTCAATTAATTCTTATTTAGAGGTTTTTTTGAGTTTGAGTTCTATCTATGTAGAGTTATGGTTATTGTTATTGTTTGTTTGAAAGGTTTTTTTTTTTTTTTTTTTTGAAAATTTTGAATCAAGGGCAAGAAAAAAAAAAAAAATGAAGGCAAAAGGAAAAAGGAATTTTTTCTTTTTTCTTGCCCTTCTTCTTTTGCTTCTTTTCTATTTTCATTCTCTAATTCAAATTCAATCCTTTATTTTCACAATCATTATGTTATAATTCTGTTGCAATTGATAATTTATTTTACTTTTACTGATTTAAAATTTGTAAAAGTTGATTTCTTTAATAAAGCTTTGAAGGTTGATTTTTCACTCCCCTTCCTTTAACTCCTTTTTATTCTTAGTAACGAACTGATCTCGTTTTTGGCTTTTGGTTTTTGGTTTGAACTGTTTTGTTGATTTCCTTTTTGATGAGGATCCACCACATAGTGGTGTGACTTTCCCTCATCGGTACTTATAATTAATATAATTCATTTTTTTTTAAAAAAAAACAAGCTCTTCTAATTAATATTCATTTTTTTTTTTTAAAGATATCACAAACAATAAACAATTTATTTTTTTAGAATTTGAATTTTGAGTTTCCGTTGGTTAGACTTTGGTTGGCTGCTCCAAATGTAAAAGTAGATTGAGTTGTTGCTGGTGCCCCAAATTGAAATGTGGATATGGATGGGGAGGGATTTGAACTTCCATTTATTTGATTTTGATTTTGATTTTGGTTGGTTGGTCCAAATGAAAAACTAGGTCCTGAAGTTGATTGTTTTTGTGGTTCAGGAGCTGAAGTTGGTTTTCCAAATTGAAAGGCAGATGGATTTCCATTTACTTGGGTTTGAGTTGAAGTTGTATTTCCAAATGCAAAAGTAGAAGGTTGCTTTGATGCATCTGAGATTAAAGTTGCATTTCCGAAAGATGGGAATCCATTAGATTGATTTTGAGTTTGATTTTGATTTTGATTTTGATTTTGATTTTGAATTTGAGTTTGAGTTTGAGTTTGATTTTGAGGGTTTTGGTTGGCTGCTCCAAATGAAAAAGTAGGTCCTGAAGTTGGTTGTTTTGGTAGTTCTGTGATTGGGTTTGGGGTTGAAGTTGTGTTTCCAAATGAAAAAGTAGGTGTTGAAGTAGGTTGCTTTGGTGGTTCCGTGGTTAAAGTTGGATTTCCAAATGATGGGAATCCATTGGATTGATTTTGAGTTTGAGTTTGAGGAGCTCCAAATGAAAAAGTAGGTACTGAAGTTGATTGTTTTGGTGGCTCTGTAATTGAATTTTGAGTTGAAGTTAAATTTTCATTTGATGGCTTATCATTTGATTGATTTTGATTTAAATTGAAATTTGTATTTGTGGCCCCAAATGAAAAACCAGATCCTAAAGTTGATTGTTTTGGTGGCTCTGTAACTGAATTTTGAGTTGAGGTTAAATTTTCATTTGAGTTTCCAAATTGAAAAGTGGGTTGGCTACCAGATTGGGAAGTAGACTCTGCAGTGTCGTCAAGTTGAAATCGCACGGTTTTCTTTTCCTCTAATTATTTAATTTATTATTTAATTTATATTTTTAATATTTGGGAACAATTTTTTTCTTACTTTTTGAAGATTCAACATTTTCATAAGGACGAGAAACTTTATCAAGTGCTTGTAAAACTTTTTGTTGGATTTCAGAGTTGTCACCTTGTGCTCTCATTGGATATAATATGTCAAATTTTTGAGATTTCTGATATTATTATTATTTATTATTTATTATTACGTTATATTTTGGAGAAAAGAAAAGGTAAAAAAAGAAATAAATCAAAACCAAGGGAAGACCAGCTCTTTTAGTATTTGGGGTTGATTTAACTTTTGATTGTCCAGATTGAGAAAAAGAAAGTGATAATTCCTTATTCTCACGAGTTGGTGCAACTGATAAAACAAGATCTGTGACATGCTTCTAAATACAATTTAAAATAATTAGAAATAAAATAACAAATATTTAAGAAAAGAAAAATTACATTATCAGCCTTTTCATTTTCTGGGTGTTTATCTTTTCTATTTGTTTCATTGAATTTCTGAGCTTCATTTTGATTTTGATGGACATCTTTATTGATAGGAGAAATAATCTTTGGTATGTATTTCTATTGAATAATACAAATCAAGTTATTATTTTTTTTCAAAATGATAAATAAAGGGGATATTTAAAAGGTACAGATCGAAGAGTTGTATAAGAAGGTTGATTTGTTGTAGTAGTAGGTTGATTTGTTGTTTCTGGAGGTGATGGATTTGGGAATTCTTTTGTTTTATTTTTCTTCTCTGGAGGTTCTTCCTCAGTTTCATCTTCTGTTGGTCTTTTTAAAGTTGAGGGAACCTTTTTTTTAAAAAAAACAATAATTAGTTTGAATTCATTGAAGGAGAAAGAAAAAAAAAAAGAAAAGAATGAATCTAACTTCAAGATTTGATTCAATCTTCCTTTTTTTTGATGATGATTTCCATATGGGAGAGTATTCTCCAGGCTTTATAAAAGTGAAAAAAAAGAAATTTATAAGTGATGTGTCAAATGAAATGAAAATAAAAAGAATGAATAAATATTCATACATTATAAATAATTAATCTTTTTCGAGAAAGGGGATCATTTGCAACTTCAGTTTCTTCACTAGGTTTTCCTTTATCCGAAGATGTTGAGTTCCTAAATGTTTTTTTTTTTTTTAAAAAAAAGGTTATATTAGAAATTGATGAATCTAAGGTGATCAGAATATCTTAAAGAAATTACGAGAAACTTAACAATTTTCTTGGAGGGGGTAGTTTAGATGTAATGGCTTCATTAGAGTTGAATTTGGAATTTTTTGGAAAAAAAAAAAAGTTAGATATTTGAAGATCTAAAGAAAAATGAATAATAATAATAATATGAATTACCTGGAGTTGAAGCAAGTTGATTCATAGGGAATTCAAAAGGAGGTGAAATTTGAGTTTTTGAAGTAAGAATTGGCTGGTTCTTTAGCCTTGTATGATGCTGTTGTAGTTGCTCATTCTGATTTTGTTGAAGATTGTAATTATTCTCAAAAGTAGGGTTATTCGGTAACAATGGGACAAAATTGGGAGATGGACGATGTTCATGTCGAGTGCTTCTTCGAACAATACGACTACGAGGGTAACGACGGTTATTATAAGAATATACATAGAAGCCGATCTGGCTAGCCAGGACAGCTCCAACTCCAAGTGCTAGCCAGGCTTCCATTTTGTTTCCACTTTACTTTTTCCAAAAAAAATAAAAGAAGAAGTTTATAATATAAATTGTAAATATTTGACAAATAAATAAATGATATGATATGAAGTGAGAATGTAAGAAAATTGGAATAAGATTGGAGTTGAATTGGGAGGAGGAGGAATAGGAAAGGAGGTTGAAAGGAAAAAAAAAAAAAAAAAAAAATTTTTTTTTCTAAAAGATGTTCACTGGGATTGTTGCTGGATTATGTGAAGTCACAACGATAACTGACCGAGAAGGACTTCGAACACTGACAATTCCTTTACGTGTTGACTCAAGTGGACTCTTAATTGGTGCAAGTGTGGCTGTGAACGGAGTTTGTTTGACGGTTGTTAAGATTGAAGAAGGAAAGGAGGAGGGTGTGAAGGTTGTGTCGTTTGATTGTATTCAAGAAACACTTTCGAGGACGAACTTGGGGGAGTTGGAAGTTGGAGCAAAGGTGAATGTTGAAAGAGCTATGAAGATTGGGGATGAGATTGGTGGACATAATGTTTCTGGTCATGTTGATTGTAAAGGAAAAATATTGAGAATTGAGAAAACTATTAATAATCAAGAAGTTTTTGTTACATTCCCAAAGGTATTGAATTTATTTTTTTTTAAAAAAAAACAAATTTATTCAAGTTATTTTATCAATTTTATTTTATTTTATTTATTTATTTATTGATTTTGTAATCTATATCATCTAATTTTAAACAAAAAAAAAACAAAAAAAAGGAATATTCTAAATATCTTGTTTCCAAAGGATGGATTTGTATTGATGGAGTTAGTTTAACTGTAGTTCAAGTGAATGAGGATAACTTTTCAGTTTGTTTAATTCCTGAAACTTTACAACGTACAACCTTAGGATTCAAAAAAGAAGGGGCTCATGTTAATCTTGAATTTGATTCACAAGCAAAACTTACAGTAGCCACAATAGAAAGAATTCTCCCAACACTCATTCAACAATATTTACCCAAGACTCAATAGCTTTTATACAAATCTCTAAATTGTAAATATAATTCCTCGAGAAACAACTTTTTATTTCTTCTTTTCTTTATTTTTATTTTTTTAATTTTCCTCTCAATTTGTCAAACATCAAGAATTCGACATTAAGAACATATGGCAATCTCTCTTTCATCACTGAATCAATACGAATACGGTTAAGAGAATATTATCTTTTAATTCCAAAAGTTTTTTGAGGCTCCTGGAACTTGATAAAGGTTTTCAAAAAACTATATCCATCAAAGTCAAAATGCGCATTTTCCTATGACATTTTTACTTCTTCAGATTGGAAATTTCTTGCACTCGTCATGGGAATCAATGAACTCTAAGGAATTATGTGAAGAACAGGAAGAAAGGCGTAGAGAGAGAGAGAAATAGAAAGGATTCAGAGAAAAGGAAACAAAAGAGCTTCCTTGATCTAAGAGTTTCGTCAGGCCAATCTGCTTCCTAAAAATGATTGGAAAATGAAATGGGTTCAAGCAAGGAGTACTTTCCAAATGTTTTTACAGCTTCAGTGAATATACAGCAAAATAGATGGCTCTATGACCTTTTGATTTTGTCATTGCAATATTGGAAGTTAGCTTGCTGTTCAAGATCATGGCAATTTAGTTTGGTCCATCTCTCTTTTATTTTATCTTAAAAAAGAAGGAAGTAAAATAAAACAAGTTATAGTTGGAGTTGATCAAGAACCTCTCTTTTATTTAGGTTCAGACCTATTAACTGGTTTGCTTTTGTTCATCGCAATGCATTGGACATTCAATTTAGATTTCCAAAAATTTGCGTGCCACACTATCAACTTTTTTCTCCTCCTCTTAGATTTTCCAACTTACCCTGAAAATAAAAGATTATGTCCCTCATTGAGTTTGACTCTTGGAAATATTAACAATAAATTCGGACAACAATGAAAAAATCAGAATTTCTCATTCCATTTTCTGAATGTTTTCAATCTTTTTTGCAGAAGATAAAGCCTATTTAATGCATAAAGTCCTTCCAATCGAGAAGAAACAAGGTAATCCAAAACTATTATCTCCTGAAGATATTAAACACCTTGAAAAAATTGAGTCAACGAGGAGCCGCTGCAATTGCTGCATCCATAGGCATAGTTTATCATAATCCTGCAAAACCAAAAAGTTGAGTCAGAAGAAAGTGAATCTGAGGAAGAGGAGCATCAAATGAAATCCCAGCCTATCTCGAAGGAAAAAATGTCTTTTGCAAGCTTCAACAAATCTTAGGAATTCCAATCGAATACAAAAACGAAAGTTGTGAGGTTCTATTCTCTTTACTTTCAAGTCGTTTGCCACCAAAAGGAAAATGCATGGCTCAAGGAAGCATTAGAAATTTCTTCTCATCTTTTTGTAAATCCCAGACAAAATAAAACAAACAAAACAAAAACAAACATGGAGGAAATATTTCTTGCTGCGCTTCAACTTTTTCCTTTGCTCCTTCCATCAATACCAACACCAAAAGTCAGACAAGATAAACAGTCATACAACCTTACTGGAGGTTCTGATTTATATTTTTTCTTCTTTTTTTGATTCAATATTCATCAATCTTTACTTTTCTTTTCATCTTTTTAAATTCTTATTTTTCATTTTTTTTTGAAAAATAATTTTTTTTTTTTTGAAATTTTTGTATGACTAATGCAAACGCATAAATAAATAAATAAAATAAAATAGATGCTGAGGAAGATCTAGTAGGAGTTAGATTAGTTGATGATCAGTTTTTTAATAGTGCTGTAGAATATTTAAATAACTCAAAATTATCTCTTTCGAATGAGATGAAATTACAATTTTATGGACTTTATAAAATCGCAACTTTGGGACCATGTACACAAAAGAAACCTTCGTTGATTGATATGACAGAAAGGGCAAAATGGTTTGATTTTAGTTATTGTTTGGGATAGATTAACTTTTGTTTTTTTTTTTTAAAAAAAAAGGGAAAGTTGGAATAAATTCAATCATCTTGCTCCACATGAAGCAAAGAGAAACTACGTTGCCCTCTTATTTCATGTAAAACCAGACTGGAGAGAGTTATCACACACTTCTAAAGATTCAAGTGATGATGATGATGAAAGTGATAGCGAAGATGATGAACCATTTCAAAAAGTTTCTTTTTTTCTTCTTTTTTATTTTTTCTTTTAAATAATTCTTTACAAATTTGATAATATTATTAAAGGAACAACAAATGATGGGACCTGTTTTTAGCACTCCTTCATATGCTGAAGAAGATATAAGGTTAGTTAGTTCTTAATATTTATTGATTAATTTCTAATAATTAATTGTGATTAGTGAAGAAGATAAAGATGTATTTTATTGGTGTAAAGAAGGAAATTTAGAAAAATTTTTATTTTTTGTAAAATCTGTAGATATTAATGGAAAAGATGATGAAGTAATCTCTCGTTTTCTTTCATTTTTTAATTCTTCTCATTAATTTTTTTTGAAACCATTCAAAAAAAAAAAAAATATGAAGGGACTCACTTTACTTCATTGGGCAACAGATAGGGGTCATTCTAAAATTATTAAAGCTTTAATAGAAAGAGGTGCTGAAGTTGATTTGGAGGTTTTCTTTCTTTTGTTAAATAATAATCGTAATAGTATAATAAAATTTTGAAATTTCACTAAATAGGATGAAAATGGAGAAACACCTTTGTCATATGGTTCACTTTTTCTCCTCTTTTTTATTCCTTTTTCTTAGATTCCCAAAAATAATTTAAAAAATAATTTAAAAAAAGCTGTATTGTGTGAAAATGAAGAAATTGTTAAATTATTGATTAGTTACGGTGCAAATGCTCATGCAAAAGATGAAAATGGAGAATCAATCCTTGATAATGCAAGCAAATCTATTCGAGAAGTCATTCTCCAAAGTCTTGAGTAATTGTTTTTTTTTTAAATGGAAAAACGAAAAAAAAAATAAAAATAAAGTAACAACCAAAATCAATAGAAATAAAGATCAGAATGAAAATGAAGAAGATGATGATGAAAATAAAAGATCTGAAAAAATTGATGAAAATGGAAATGAAAGTAATTTAATGGAAAATGAAGATGAGGAAGATTTGGGATCAGAAGAAAACGACATTGAAGAAGAAGAAGAAGAGGAAGAGGAAGAGGAGGAAGAAGAAGTTGATGAAAATGAAAAAGAGGAAGAAGCTGGAAGTGGAGAAGAAGAAGAAGAAGAAGATGATGATGATGAGATCGATGAAGATGAAAATTATGAAGATTGTGAAGAAGAAGTTGGAAATGCGGAAGCAAATGGAGAAATAGATTAAGAAGAAATAAATGAAAAAAAAAATTAACAATTAATTCTATTATCACAAATTTACAATCAAAATTGGATTATTTCTATGAGTGAAAGTCCCAAAAGCGTTGACATCTACCACAATCACTTGTTGCTTCCGGATCTCTTGTTTTGAAAATTTTTTTAAAAGTGTCAGCTGGTGATTTTCTCCAAGTGAAAAAAGAATCATATAAAGTTTGGTTTTGGGCTAATAACTTAATATATTGAGCGAGTCTAACAGGAGTAAAATTATTTGCAATCACAATTGATTTGGGTCTTTGAATTTTTTTTTTTTTAAAACAAATTCATTAGAAATAACAAAAGAAAGAAAAACCCTGGAAGATACTCTGCAACATTTGGTGCCCCAAAATAGATTGGTAGTATTCCTCTTTTTAATGGTTCCCAAAGCTTGATTTAATTAAAAAAACCTTCAAAAAAGAAGAAAAGAAAAAGAGAAAAGAAAAGAGATAAAACCTTTTCGGTAATATAGTCATTTTTTACACTGTTTTCAAATGTAATAATGAATTTGTATTTTCCCATCAAAAAATTCTTTTGAACAAAAAAATTATGATTTAAAATATCTTTTTTTTTTTTTTTTTTTTTTTTTTTTTTTTCAATAATTAATTTCTAGAATTTATTATTTTTTTCAAAAAAAAGAGAAAGAAAGAATTTACATCACTCAGTTTCTTAGTTTGAAGACACTTTCCAAATGAATCAATTTTAATATATTTCATTAATTCTTCTAAATATAATATCCTTCCCCATTTGTCATGATAACAATTTGAAACTAACATAAGTATTAAAGGGTCAGATGCATCTGATGACACAGTTTTTGTTGGAAGATCCCTGGTAAAATCTTCCAATTCCCCTCGAAGAAAATAAAGAGTTTGCTCTCGAAAAACTGTTTTATCATAACCCATGGTCCAATCAAAATAGTTTAAAACTTGAGGATTCTTCATCAAAGGATAATAATCAAAACTTTCTCCATAAAAACTTAAAATCCAATTAGTTTTTGGTTTTTTATACTTTAGGAGCTAATTGTGATTTTTTTTTTTTTTTTTTTTTTGAAATAGAAAAAAAGATTAGAATTATAAAGAATAACTTGATCAAAAAACTCAATCTCTACATCAAATCTTCCTTGAAAATGAACTGAAAGCTGGTGTTCTAGTAAAGAAGATAAAGATTGATATTTTTTGCACCTTTTATAATTTATTTATTGAATTTTATTTTAAAATATTGGGATCATAATAATTGAATAGTTAAAATTAATTAACCTGTAAATAATATTCTTGTGAGCACAATCAATATCTTTGGGGTCTTCTTTCTCGAGAATTGAACAAGGAAGGTGTGTGCAATTCCAATAAAGATGTTCTTTAATTTTACAAAAGGTATTTACAAGAGGTAATAGTTCAACTGGAACTTTACATAAAGGAGTTTTAGTTTCTGAAGTGAGTATTGATTCGATTAAATTAAAATCTATAAAACTTAACGTTTCTAATTGAAAAATATTAGGTGAAATTGATAGTCATGAACAAAAAAGAAAAAAAAAATTACTGTTAAGAATTGAACCATCATCTAAATAATGGTAACCTGGTTCGGAATAGGAACTTTTTCCATTTAAATTAACTCTTCCTTCCAATTGATTTGATTTGATTTTTGAATCATGATGATGAAAACTAGAAAATGAAAGAATAAGATCCATATGATTCAGAAAAAAAAAAAAAAAAAAAAAAAAAAAAAAAAAAAAAAAAAAAAAAAAAAAAAAAAAAAAAAAAAAAAAAAAAAAAAAAAAAACGTTTCCTACCTTTTTATTGTCAAACAAGGATTTGTGACAACAAGACCATTTTGTTGAAACTCATATAAGAGTCGATTTTCATATCCCCAAGCACCAATAGGAAATGCTGTATTTTCAATGATCAAATTTGGGAGAGGAGGAATAAAAATAACAGAATCATGACTTCCTGCATAATGACGACTACACATTGATGGACGAAAGGGAGAAGGTTGGCCTTCATATCTATAAACTTTTGTTTTAGAATTGAAGAGTAAAATTAAATGGAAAATATAACCTAGAGAGAAAGTATGCAAGTTTTGGAGTTCCAGACAATCTTTCATCTTGTTGAATATATTTTAAACTTTTTTTGGGGAAACAAAAATTATAATGATGTGATTCAAGAAAGGTTCAAAAAAAAAAAAAAATGCCTTTCATCAAAATAAATATCAGTATTTGAAAGGATCACTTTTTGATTGGGAAGATAATGGTTTGAATAATTAAGTGCAGTTTGAATTACAAGTCTATCTTTATATCCTATTGTTTATATATATTTAGATGTTCTTCATTTTTTTTCCCTTTTTCAACGATAAAATCAAATACAAAATAAAATAAATTTACCTTGTTCAAAAAATGTGAGTTTGTTCAAGAAAGGGATGATTGGGAAGCCAAAATTGAAAGTTAAATCATATTTTAAAGAGAAAGAGAACATTTTTTCTCCAATGACATGGATTTTTGTTATGAGAGGATTATTTAAATTTCTTGAGAGGACATCAAGAAGTTCTATTTTCCTTGTTAAGTTTGATTCTTCATACCATTGAATAATTAAATGGATCTCTGGCTCTTTCTTTTCTTCTTTCTTTTTTTCTGGTAATGTTTGAAGTTGATTACTTGAAATCTCGTCATTATCTCTCTTTTCTTTATTTAAATTTAATGATTTGATTAGAAGTTATTGGAATCTTATAATTTAAAAAAAAAAGAAAATTCAAAAACCTTTTGTGACAAGAACTCCAAATAATACAATCAAGTTGATAAGGAATATACAAAAGACGATGACTGAGAAAATCACCAGTCTCTTTTTCATTTGAGGAAAAGGAAGAAAGCTCTATTATAACAAAGAACAAGAAATATAAAAGATTTTTTTTTCAAAAATGAAATGACAAACTTCAAAAATTTTACCTTTCTTTTTTCTTTGAAATACTTATAAATATCAACCTTTTCCAACTCTTTTCAACTTCAACTCTTCTTCACTTTTGAAACTTAATTAAGTTGATAGCTATCACCTTCCCTTTGATTTCTCCAAGTTATGACTTGAATTTCTTATTTGACTGACTTGTAACGGTTTGTCAAAACATCAAAGCCCCTTTTGCTTTCTGGTGATTCAGAAAAGCTTGCAAAGTTCCCAAGAAATAAAAAAAAAGTCCTCAACCCTTCCCATTCACATTTTATAAAAGAGCTACATATAATACTCGAAACAATCATCGAATAAACGACTATTAATCTATGACAATAGTTTTTAGAGCGATTTCTTGAACAACTAGACTAGAAATTTCTCTTTTTTTCTTTTTTTCTTTTTTTTTTAGAATCAATCACGATTAAAATTTAATATCATAGTGATTCAACAAGGGAGTTCTAAAAAAAAAAAAAAAAAAAAAAAGAAAAAA
>Ga0209960_1003256_pt1 | contig 14419 bp, 13 predicted proteins | sample ThiBiot_500_plan_2_FD_183947 | JGI IMG/M metagenome (GOLD analysis project Ga0209960, IMG submission 183947) | Wastewater bioreactor microbial communities from Cape Town, South Africa - Thiocy_expt_500_plan (SPAdes) | ecosystem: Engineered > Bioreactor > Thiocyanate-remediating >... | reverse complement strand
AAAATAAAATTAAAAGTCTTGAAGAAAATATTGCAAATTATATTAAAGAAGAGAATGAATTAAAGAAGGAAGTTGCCAACATTAGTGTAATTTTAATTCTTTATTCTTATTACTTTTTTTTTTTTTTGTAAAAAAAAAAAATTCTCTTCATCTTCATAGGATCTTTATGATGATGCAAAAGAAGAACTTCAAGCTGAAAGAAATCGTCTTGCATCTTTTGACTTGGAAACAAAATCTCTTGAAGAACATCAAAAGTTAATTGAAAATGAAATTAATGAAAATGAGTTACAAATCAAAAAATTGAATCACGACATTCAAAAGTAAATTTTCTTTATTATTTCAACTTTTTTTTTGAAAAAAAAAAAAAAAAATAAACTTTCAATGTTCATTGTAGATATCATAAAGAAAAAAGTGGAGCTGCAAATGCTATTAAAGCAATGGAAACCAATCACCCTTGGATTTTAGATCAAAGACAGTAATTTTTAATTCTTTTCTTTTTACTCCTTCATTTATATTAATTTTTGCTTTATATTAGATACTTTGGACAAGCAGGAACAACTTTTGATTTTGCCAATCAAAACTTTTCTGATGTTAGAAAGAGATTAGAGCAATTAGAAGAAAAACAAAATAAACTTGGTAAAAATGTTAATCGAAAAGTTATGGATATGTTGGATAGGTACTTTTTCTTTACTTTTATTTCATTTTTATTTGTTTTCGTTCAAAAAATAAAATAAATAAAATAAAATAAAATAAATTAGAGTTGAAAAAGAAGAAGTTACTCTTAAAAAGAAACTTGCAATCGTTTTGAATGATAAACAAAAGATTGAAGATACTATTTCTACTCTTGAAATTAAAAAGAAAGAAGCAATTCATAATACTTGGGAAAAAGTTAATCAGTAAAATTTCATTTATTTACCTTGAAAAGAAAAAGATCAAAAACATTAAATTCTTTTCAATAAAGCGATTTTGGAGCAATTTTTGGTGATCTTCTTCCTGGTAACTCTGCAAAACTTGATGTTCCTGAAGGACAAGATATTTCTCAAGGTCTTGAAATTAAAGTAAATCTTGGAGGAGTTTGGAAACAAAGTTTAACTGAATTAAGTGGTGGTCAAAGGTTTTATTTTTATTTCTTCATTGATTGATTTTAATGAAAGCTTTTTCTAACTCTTCTTTAAAAAAATAGATCACTTGTTGCTTTATCTTTAATTTTATCATTACTTTGTTATAAACCAGCACCTTTATATATTCTTGATGAAATTGATGCTGCTTTGGATTTATCTCATACCCAAAATATTGGTCAGTTACTAAAAAACCGATTTAAAGGAGCACAGGTTTTTTTTTCTTTTTTTTTTCTTTTTTTTTTAATTCTTAATTTGTTTATATGATTATTAAACGTTACTTCTTCTTCAATCTAGTTTATTGTTGTTTCACTTAAAGAAGGAATGTTTACAAATGCCAATGTTTTATTTAAAGCTAAGTTTAGAGATGGTGTTTCAAATGTTGAGAGATATGTTCAAAATCAACACCAAAATCAAAATCAAACAACTTCAAATACTCGATCAAGTGATCCCAAAGGCAAAAAAAGGATGCGAGAAGACAAAGAAAATGAAAATGTTGTAAATTAAGAAAGAAAAAAAAAATAACTTTGAAATGTTTTACTTTCACCAAAAGAGTCTTTCTTTTTCTTGTCTTATGTCCTTGATTTCAAAATCATCTGGACTCTCATTTTCACTGGATTCGGGGGTTGCTTCTTCATTTTCATGTACCTCATGAAATCTGACTGAATTTTGGTTATGTTTCCCTCTTTCAATTTGAAGGAGTTGTTGTTGATAAAAAGAGTCATTTTCATTAAAATAATGAAAATCAGCAACTTTGGAAACGCTAATCTTCCCTTCAAAGAGTCTTTCTTTCCCATGATAATAATCTCTGTTGAGGATTCCTTCTTCATCTTCATCGAATTCAGCTGAGTCCTCCTCTAGTTGATCCTCTTCATACACTTTCTGGACCTTATTTCTTGGAATGAAACATTTGCCAAAGAGCACCTCATTTGAATCAATGAATCCAATATTAGAAATACTTGAGTAAAGATTCTCTACTTGTAGGGAAATTGAGAATTTGATTGAAGGATTATGACATGGTTTAATTTCCCAAATGTTACTTAATAAGTAATCCAATCTTGATTGATATAATTTCTTCATTGATAATAATTTAACATTATTCTTTGGATTATTTGATAAAGAGAGTGAGTTTTCAATCATTTGACAAGATCCAATAATACTTTCAATTCCAAATTTTAATTCTTCTTTTTGAAGTTCCAATTCTTTCTTTTTTTGTTTTTCAATTTCATCCAATTTGTCCAATAATTCTTGTTCTTTTTCATCCAATTTGGTTCTAATTTCCTTGAAAAGTTGATTAATTTGTATTTGAGTTGTTGTTGAATTGATTTCCATTTGTTTTATAATCTCTTCACATTTATTAATTCCTCCTTGCAATTCTTTTTCTCTTGGTTTCACCTATTTTATTTTATTTTTATTTTTATTTTCTTTATTTTCTTTATTTTCTTTTATTTAAAGAAGAAATCTACTAAATTGATGAAGTTTGTAAAGAATTGCTTCTCATTTTCCATGACTCTTGGTAGAGTTGAAATTTTATGAAAAGGATGTGAATCAATGCATAATGAACAAATAGGTAATTGGCAATCCTCACAAAATAACTCTATTTCTTTTTGTTGGTGGGTTTGACAATAAATTTGAGAACTTGATGTTGTAATTGAATTAATTTGATTTTCATTTTTCATTTGTTCAATTGCAATTATTTGATGGTGTTTTGTTGTTTTAGTTTTGCGATGAGCTTTTGCGCACATTTCACAAAAATAATCTTCACAATCCAAACAATAAGATGTTGCTTCATTCTCTTCATCTAAACATATTGTTTTATGATTACTTTGTTGTTTAGGAATTGAATTTTTCAAAGAGTTTTGAACATTGAGTGCATCCAAAATAAATGAATCTGTTGATAAATTTGAAAGTTGGTCCTTTTCTCTAGATTTTGGGTTAAAAGATGTTCTACAGATAGGACATCTTAATTCAAGGTTAGAGTGAGTCCTCTCAATATAAGTTTCTAAACATTCCAAACAAAAAGAATGAAGACAAGATAATGTTTTAGGTTCTCTATAAATATCTTTACATAATGAACATTCAAGGTCTAATTCTACTTCTGATTCTCTTTCTTTTCCTGACATCTTCAATTATTAATACAAATCGTTGATTAATTGGTTTGCTATTGATTTGTTTGAATTTAATGCTAACCATTTCTTTGTTTTCAATAAAAAATATACCAATTGATTGCTTATAATCTTGTGAATCCAAAAATATATCCTTATAAAAATTGGAAGATTTTTAGATTATTGGAAGGATTGTTAGAAGTGAGACAACTACTAAAAAAAAAAAAAAAAAAAAATCAGAAATTTTTTTTTTTTTTTGTTGAAGTTGAATAAAATCTCAACAATATATTAGAGCGATATAATTGAATTCGAAAGAGAAATAATGTGTATACTCTCTCAATAAATCAATTCAACTGATTCATGTTTGAATTAGAGACATAACTTTTACTCAATGAATGATAGAAAGGTTCATCAAAATCGATTCATAATGAAGTTCTATTTAACTTACACTTGCCCTTTGCCCTTTGACCTCTGCAATCAATCAATCAATCGATTAATCAGTTAGTTAGTTAGTTAGTTAGTTAGTTAGTTATTGTGTACTTTTAGTAAAATTGGATTCTAAACCATCATCTTATTCTCCAACATCAACTTTACTGCTTTGGATGTGCAATGGAAATAGAACTGGAATTGGTAGAAGCATGTAAAAACGGTAATATCTTAAAAGTTGAAGAATTACTTTCGAATCCAGAGAATCCTATTAATTATTTTGGAGAAGTATTTCTTTGTGCTTGTGAAGAAGGACATCGTGAAATTGTGGAGTTGTTATTAAATGATGAGAGAATAGATATCAAGAGTATTGGTGCAAGTCCTTTTAAAATTGCTTGTGAAAAAGGACATGTAGGAGTAGTGGAGTTATTATTAAATGATCAACGAGTTGATGTAACTAAAGAAAATAAGAAAGGTCATCCACCTTTCTATGTTGCTTGTTTAAAAGGATATGTTGAAATCGTAAAGTTATTATTAAATGATGAAAGGATTGATCTCAATAAAGTTGATGATAGTGGTCAAACTCCTTTTTATATTGCCTGTGAACATCGATGTACTGAGGTTGTGAAAGTATTGTTAAATCATCAAAAGATTGAGAGAAATAAACCAAATAAGAATGGTTGGACACCTTTTTATATTGCTTGTGTAGGACGAACCGAAATAGTAAAATTACTTTTAAATGATGAAGGAATTGATATCAACCAGGAAACACATCACGGTGAAACACCTTTTCATATTGCTTGTAAAAATGGACATATTGAAATTGTGCAATATTTATTAGCAAGCGGAAGAGAAATTACTTTAACTGTAAAAGATAAGGATGGAAAAACTGCAATTGATTGTGCAAGAGATGGAGAAAAAAGTGAAAAGAAGATTTGGGAAAGTGAAGAGGATTTTCAAAGAAGAAAAGGAAATTGTTCAAGGATTGTTGAGTTGATAGAATCATTTCAAAGAAATCCTAATGAAACTAGATCAAAGCGACTTTTACGAGGTAAAATTTTACTATTTTCTTTCTTTTTCTTCTTGCTTTCAAAACCTTTTTTTTTTTTAAAAAAAAAAAAAAAAAGAGATAAATGTTCTATTTAAAAAATCCATTAAAATTGGAAAGAACGAGAAAAATCTCACTATTCTTCGAACTGCAACATCATTTATTGGATTAGAGCCATCTTATTTCCTTCCATTAACTGCAACATCCCAAAATGAAATCACTCATCTATTTTTCAAAAAGAGAAATCTAGATTCAATTCCTATTTCTTTTGAAGATTTCAAAAATTTAATTCATCTTGACTTATCAAATAATCAAATTCAAGAAATTCCTTATATATTTTCAAGATTATTACAACTTCAAAACTTGAATTTATCAAACAACAAAATTGATGACAAAAGTATTTCAGTTATTTCAAATTTAATTCAAAAAAGCAAACAAATTGTTTCAATTGATTTGAAAAGTAAGTTTTTTCACCATCTTTTTTTCTTTTCTTTTCTTTTTTGCTTTTCTTTTTTTTCTTTTGACGAGTTTTTTGAGAATTTTTCAAAATATAAATAATCGTAGATAACCAAATTAGTGAAAAAGGAGCAAATATCATTGAAAAATCATTAAAATTTAATTCATCTCTCTTTTATTGCTTTCTTGATGGAAATAATATATCAGAATTAAAAATTAATGAAATTAATGCAACCTTAAAACAAAAAAGGAGCACTTTGGATTTTAACACAGTTTCAGTTTATTTATTAGGATATGGACAGGTTGGGAAAACAACTTTGAGACAAACAATAAAAAAAATGGATGCATGGTCAATATTTACAGTGTTAAAAGAATGGCTTGGATTCAATCAACAAGGAGAAACTATTCAAAACACTCTTCAAACAGAAGGTGTTGAAATTGATAGAAGAGTTAATATTGGAAAAATAAATATTCAAATTATTGACTTTGGAGGTCAAAGAGAATACCATCATGGAACTCATTTATTTACAAGGATTTCAAGATCTATTTTTTTGATTTTAGCAAATCCTTTTGATTTTGGATTTGAAGAACAAGTTTGGTATTGGTTGAGATTATTAAATTTGAAATCTTCAAAGAATCAAAATCAAAATCAAAAAGCAGAGGTAATGATAATATTTAGTCATAAAGATAAAGAGGATGATAAAAATGCAATTGAAGTAATTAAAACTAAATTAGAAAAATTGGTGAATGAATTAAGAGTTGAATTTAAAGAAACAATAAATATTAATACTTTATGGATGTGGATGGATTGTACAAAAACAAAAACAAATGAAATAAAAGAATTTTTGAGTGAATTAGAAAGCACAGTAAATAAAGTGATGGATAAATTTAGAATGAATATTCCAGATACTTCTATTCCCCAAAAGATTATTAATAATTTGAATCATATTTTTTATGAAAGAAATGAATTAGAAATTAAAATTGGAGAAATTATGAAATCAGATGAAATTTTTGGATCACATTGGATTAATATTTTACTTCAAAGTCATGATTTTTTATCAATAAAAATTAGCCATGGAGTTGAAAAAGGAAAAGAATATATTTGTGTTGATTTAGAGAAATTTGGAAAGGATATTTTAAGTCAAATTATCAAACCAAATGCTTCAAAATATACTTATTCGACAAGTGATATTCTTGGTATTTTATTTATCGCTTATTTTTTTCTGATTATCAAAATTTTTCCAATTCATAGGTGAAATTCTTTCAAAAGAAAATGGAAAATGGAAATCAATATTTTGTGAGATATTAGTATCATTGGAGTTGTGTTTTCCACAAAAAGCTAATGAATATTTATTTCCATCTATGTTTCCAACTCATTCCATTGGCGATGCTCAAAAGGAATGGAAAGAAAAAGAAAACAATGGAGAAGGAGATAATGAGCCAAAGTTGAATGGAATGAAATATTTAGGAAGAAGAATAAGGATTGAAGATAAAAGATTAATGTTTCATCCATCATTTTTACCTCAATTAATTTGTCATCTTTTAATTGGAATTGCTGTTGATAAAGAACCTTATATTTGGAATGAAGGATTAATTTTAAATCATTCAAAAGAATATTTGATTGGATTATTTATGCATGGAATGATGGAATCAAATTTACAAGGGAATAAATCAAATGAATCAAGTCAAACGATTTCTAATAGTAGAAAACATGGAGAACCAAATCGATTGCAGATGATGGATATTTTAATTAAAGGACCAAGTATTGTTGAATGTCAAATATTGATGAACAAATGTTTAGAATCAATGGAATATATTAATACTCATTTTTATGGAAATTTGAAATGGAATCAAGAAATTTTATTTCCTTCTGCAATTCAAAAATATTATTCAATTGTTGATAAAAGAAATTTATTTTCAATTCCATTGAATGAAAATCAAAATAATAAAGAAAAATTTGAGGATAAATTAGAAAAGAAATTACTCGATCTCTACAATTCAAGAGACAGGAATACCAACAAACGAATGTTTCTGATTGCATTTCATGAAGGATATTTTGAAATCATCCAGAAAATAATTCGAGATGAAAATCAAAATAATATCAATGAAATAAATAATGAAATAATGTTTGGAATCTATTTAAGTTGTCAAAATGGACATACAAAAATACTTGAATATGTAATAGGAAGTGAAATTCAAATTGACTTTAGAAAAACTTTTTGGAATAAAAATTGTTTGGGAATTGCTCGTGAAGAACAAAATATTGATATTGTCAATATTATTTCTGAATTTCAAAGAGATCCTTTGAAAATCAAAACTGAATATCGAAAGAAATTTCCAAGTAATTTCCTTTTCTTTCTTTGTTTGATTTTCACAACACTTTCATTTAATATTAGGTAAAAATGAAATTGAGATCGTAATTGTTCTTGGTGAAAGAAATGAAAAAATGAGAGTGATACCACCATTTTCAATGTATGAGTTAAGTTTATCAATCAAATCTACTTTTGCTATCCCTGATGATATTCGCATAGAAATAAGGGATTCAACGAATCACCTTTTCTTTGACCTAAAAAATATCAATGATGTTAAAATGAATTCAATATTGAAGATTATACCTAGTTCATTTTGGGAAATGCAAGTTGATCATCGATGGGATAAACAAGGGAAAGGAGTTAAATTTGAAAAGTTATGCATATTTGAGAAGGACAAAATTACTGACAAACCATTATATTACAAATTTTATGATTTACTAATGAAATTTGGATTCAATCAAGAAACTCAAAAACTCAAAGAAGTATTTGCAATCAATAACATAGAATTGAACAAGAGATTTGAAGCACATCGAAATATTTCATTTAGTGAAAAACTGGAATCTCCTAAAGACTTTAAATCTCAATCTTGGAAACCAAAATCAGATTATGAATTGAGATCTTTCTTTTTGGATCATTTGAGTGATTATATCAACGAATTTAATTGGAATGATGGAAACAAAGTATTTTTTTTTTTCTGAATCTTGAAATTATTCACAATTTTGATTAAAATTTTATTCATTTTATTCAATATCATTATTAGGCAGCAGTAATTCCAATGATTCATGGAACTTGTGAAAAGGATATTTGGAAAATTTGTCAGCATGGATTAAAAGCACTTGCTAAATTAGATTCTGGTTATTATGGACAAGGTTTTTTTTCTTTTTTCTTTTCTTTTTCTTTCTTTTGACTGAACAAATTAACATACAAGGTGTGTATTTCACGAGAGATTTATCCTATGCACAGTCATATGCAAAAATGGCAGCATCAAGTAATAAAAGTAATGAATACTTTGTAATTTGTTGTGTTATCCCAGGTTTTATTCTCAAAACTAAATTTTAATTTAATTTTTTTTTATCAAAACTAATGAATGAATAAATAGGAAATGTTTATCCAGTTACAGAACATCCTGAATCATCAAATTCATTAAAAGGAAAACCAATTATTCCTCATTACCAGTCTTATTATACCATTGGTTTGATTTTATTTATTTTTTATTTCATTCTCTAAATTTAGTATACTATTTTTGAATAGTTGATAAAAGAAAGGCTGCAAAAGCATTTCCAATTACTACAAAGAAATTTATTGCAGAATATCACGCAGATGAACTTGTTGTATTTCAAGAAGGTCTAATTCTCCCAATTTTTGCTTTCTCCTTGGGATAACAAAATCAAACCTTGAATATTTTCGAAATAAATGATCTCTCTTTTTCTTTTTTCTTTTTTTTTCTAAATTATTATTTTGTAATTACAAAAAAGTTTTAACAAAATATATAAATTAAAATTGCTTCAAAAGACATTTTTTTTTTTTCAAAGAAATTTCTGAAGAGATTTCAATTTGCGCAAATTTCGATCTATTCTCGAATTTGATGCCACCAATGATGGGTTTTTCTCCTTTTCATTTTCCTCATCAGAAGGCGAAGAAGAATCGCTAGGGCTAGAAATAATAAAATCAGAGGAAATGGGGGAACTTTGTTTGGGAATTCTCGTAAGCTTTGTATAAGATTTTCTTTTAGCTAACAATGGTACCTTTGTGTAAGATTTTCTTGGAGCCATTTCTGGTCTCCTTCTTCTGACTACAGCTTCAAATTCAGTTTCTTGATCACTTTCTAAATGTTTCACCTTCAAAATATCATTTGACTCAATGATTCCAATATTTGAAATACTTGAATAAATAGATTCCTCTTCTAAACTGAAAAACTCGATTGAATGAAAATATGGTTTAACTTTCCAACGATTATTTAATAAGTAATCCAATCTTGATTGATATAATTTCTTCATTGATAATAATTTAACATTATTCTTTGGATTATTTGATAAAGAAAGTGAGTTTTCAATCATTTGACATGATCCAATAATACTTTCAATTCCAAATTTCAATTCTTCTTTTTGAAGTTCCAATTCTTTCTTTTTTTGTTTTTCAATTTCATTTAATTTGTCCAATAATTCTTGTTCTTTTTCATCCAATTTGGTTCTAATTTCCTTGAAAAGTTGATTGATTTGAGTTTGAGTTGTTGTTGAATTGATTTCTAATTGATTGATCACTTCTTCGCAATTATTTATTCCTTCTTGTAATTTTTTCTCTTTTGGTTTTACCTTTTATTTTAGTTATTTTATTTCACCTTTATTTAGTGATTTTTGTTTTTTTTTAAAAAACAAGAAAAAAAAGAAAAAGAAAAAGAAAAAGAAAAAGAACAGAAAAGAAAAGAATAATAAATAATAAAGGAACCTGATTAATTAAATCAAGTAATGATTGTTTTTCATTTTCAATGATATCTGGTAAGGATAAAATCTTGTGAGAACGATGTTGAGATACACATAATGAACAAATAGGTAATTGGCAATCATTACAAAATAAATCAATTTCTTTTTGTTGATGAATTTGACAATAAATTTGAGAACTTGATGTTGTAATTGAATTATTTTGGGATGAGTTCTTCATTTCTTTGACTGGAATGAGTTGATGATTTATTGTTGCTTTCGTTTTTTGATGAGCTTTTGCACACATTTCACAAAAATAATCTTCACAATCTAAACAATAAGATGTTGCTTCATTCTCTCCATCTAAGCAAATTAATTTTTGTTTTTTCTTTTGCGGTTGAGAACTTGCATTTTCCAAAGAGCTATGAACATTGAGTGCATTCAAAAGGAATGAATCAGTTGGTAAGTTAGAAAGGTGTTCTTTTGATTTTGGTTTCAAAGATGTTCTGCAAATAGGACATCTTAATTCGAGATTAGAGTGATTTCTTTCAACATAAATTTCCAAACATTCCAAACAAAATGAATGAAGACATGACAATGTTTTAGGTTCTCTAAAAGTATCTTTACATAATGAACATTCAAGATCTAATTCTACTTCTGATTCCTTTTCAATTGAAGACATCTTCACTGATTAATGATTAATGAAAATTACTTAATAAAAATTGGTTTGCTATGAATTTCCTATTTGTTTTTTGATTTTTCTGCTGAATATTCCTTCGTTTTCAATAAAAAAATATACCAATCGATTCCTTATAATCTTGTGAATCTAAAAATATGATCCTTAAAAAAATTGGATAAGTTTTATATTATTGGAAGGATTGTTAGAAGTGAGACAACTTGACTGGAAATTGTGAAAAATTTAGAGATTACTGTATTTAAAAAAAAAAAAAAAAAAAAAAAAATGGCGGGAAAAAAAAATGAATTTTTGTTTCAACCAACACAATCTTGCTAACATGAAACCTTTTATTATTCTCAATACAACTTTATTTCAATTAATCATTTCAAGAATTTTCAAGAATTTTGAAGAATTTTGAAACAAAGAATCAAAATAACAATCACAAAAAATGGTTTTGTTTAATCTCAAACCCCATTCTGATTGTTAAGAAGAAGAAGACATCAATCAATCAAATTTTCAAAGAAAAAAAATCAACAAATTCATTCATAAGGTATATTCCTTTCATTATTTATTTTTATTTTTATTTTGAAGTTTCAAAATTGTTTCATAATTAATTGTTCATCAAAACTCTAGTTTTAGTTGGTTTTATGATGAAAGCTTTCAAATTACCAAGTTAAATCGAACATCAAAAATACTTTGGAGGCGAACGATTGCAAAAAATGGGACCAATTTATTAATTGTTTTCAAGTTTGATTGATTGTTTGGGATTAATGTTCGCTTTTCTTTCAAGGTTTGGATTTATTATTTAAATTTTTTTGAAGAAATTCATACTTTTTCAAGATTTTTTTATTTTATTTTATTATTGTTTTTTTTTTTTTTTTTTTTTTTTTATTTTTTTTTTTTTTTTTTTTTTTTTTTTTTTTTTTTTTTTTTTTTTTTTTCAGTTCGAGAAAAACTCCCAAATTGAAGAAATGTAATCAATTTTTCTTTTCTTTTTGTTCTTTTTTGTTTATTTCATTAAATATTTTTTTTTTTTTCCATTCCTTTTTCATGTATATATATACATCAATGGGAAAAAAAAATTTCAAAGGAATAACAAACTTACAAGTCAAAAAAAAATAAAGATTTGATTTAGGATATGTTAATCAAAAATGTCAAAAGAATCAAAAAGAGAATCTGGATCACAACTAGAATGTCCATTATGTAAAGACCTCTATCGCGAACCAAAGACACTTGAATGCCTTCATTCATTTTGTTTAGGATGTTTGGAAGCTGAAATTGAAAGAAATCATTCAAATATTGAATTGAGATGTCCAATTTGTCGAACCCCTTTTGAAAAACAACAACTTGAAAACTTGCCAACTGATTTATATATTATTAATTTAATTAATGGTCATTCCTCTTTCCAAAACTCGGTATCTCAACATGACCAACAAATATTAATTTGTTCTGATGAAGAAAATGAAGCAACTTCTTTTTGTTTGGAATGTCAAGATTATCTTTGTGAAATATGTTCAAAATCTCATCAAAAATCCAAAGCAACAAAAAACCATCAAATAATTCCAATTGAAGAAATGAAAGATAGAAATCAAATCAATTTAAATCATCAAATCTATTGTCAAATACATCAACAAAAAGAATTAGAATTACTTTGTGATGATTGTAAAGTCCCAATTTGTTCATTATGTGTTCTTCGACATCCGTCTCATAAAATCTTACCATTATCTGAAGTTATTGGAAATGAGAAACAATTCTTAGATGATTTAATTAAAAAGGTTTGTTTCTCAATTCTCTTCCATTCATTTGAAAATTTATTAAGAATAAAATAAAGGTCAAACCAAGAGAAAAAGAATTGCAAAGTGGAACAAATAAATGTGAAGAAGTATTCAAAGAATTAGAATTCAATTCAACAACTATTCAAGACCAAATCAACCAACTTTTTAATAAACTTGGAACCATATTGGATGAAAAAAAACAAGAATTGTTGAACCAATTGGATGATATCTTAAAATCTCGAAAGAAAGAGTTCGAACTTCAAAAAGATGAATTAAAGTTTGGAATTGAAAGTATTATTGGATGTTGTCAAATAATTGAAAACGCACTTTCTTCTTCAACTAAAAATGACGTTAGATTATTATCAATGAAGGAGTCATATCATTCAAGGTTGAATTATTTATTAACAAATAAATGGAAAATTGAACCATCTCACCATTCTTTTATTCAATTTCAAAGTTTTGAAATTGAAATACAATCAATTTATTCAAGTATTTCAAACATTGGAGCTATTAATGCTAATGATATTTCAGCTGATAAATGTTTAATTTCAAGTTTTGAGAGACAATTAATAGTTGGAAATGCTAAATTAAACTTTGAGATTATTAGTTATTCAAAAGATGGGAAAAGAATTAAAAATGGTGGAAGTGGAAATAATTTTACAATTCAAATTGAAGAAGAATCAAAGAATGATAATGAAATTAATGAAATCAATGAATGGGAGATAATTGATGGAAATAATGGAAAATATGAAGTGAAAATAAATTTGAAAAGTACTGGAAAATATTCAATCTTTGTGAAATACAACGGAATGAATCTTCCTTCATCTCCTTTTCAAATTCAAGTCTTTCCTAAAACAAGGAATTATCATGAAATGAAGGAACCAAAATTCACATTTGGATCATTAGGAAATGGAAATGGTCAATTTAATAGTCCAAGAGGAGTAACTGATTCAAATGGAAATATTCTTGTGACTGATACAAATAATCATCGAATTCAAATATTTGATTCAGAAGGAAAATTCATATCAACATTTGGATCAAATGGAAATGGAAACGGTCAATTTAGTAATCCATGGGGAATTGCTATGAATTCAAAAGGAAATATTCTTGTTGGAGAATATAGTGGGAATAGAATTCAAATATTTAACTCAGAAGGCGAATTTCTTTCAATGTTTGGACAAGGGGAAATTAAAAATGTTCAATTTCATGATCCAAAAGGGATTTCCATTGATAAGAATGACAATATTTATATTTCTGATGCAAGTCGAATCCAAATCTTCAATTCAGAGGGGAAATTCATTTCAACTTTTGGAGAAAGGGGAGTTGGAAACTGTCAATTTAATTATCCAATTGGAATAACAATTAATTCAAAAGGAAATATTCATGTTTGTGATAATAATAATCATCGAATTCAAATATTTGATTCAAAAGGGAATTTTATTTCAACATTTGGATCAAATGGAAATGGAAATAGTCAATTTGATGGACCATGGGGAATCTCTGTTGATATTGATGACAATATTTTCGTTTGCGATTATGGAAATAATCGAATTCAAGTATTTAATTCAAATGGAGCATATATAACACAATTTAAAGTGAATCAACCATTGGATATCACAATTGATCCCAATACACAAAATATAATCGTAAGTCGGAATGATAGCAAAGTTTCAATTTTTTAGTTTTTCTTCTTTTTTTCCTTTTTTTGAAAAATAATAAATTCAGAATTCTTTTCTTTTTTTTTTTCTCTCTTCTTTTGTTATTTTATAAACAATAAAAAATCAATTACAAAAGATTGTCTTTTCTCTTCAGAAAATTTCATAAAATTTCAGAAACAAATAGAAAAAAATCAGAAAAAAACATGGAGGATGTGAGTTTTTTCTCTTTTCGTTTGTTCCAACAATTAGAACAATGTTCTTTTATAATTTGTATTAAAGAAAAGATATGGAATTTTATTCTTCAATATAAATCAAACATGAAATCTATGTTCTTTTTCTTTATTTCTTTATTTTTTATATCTTTTTTTTTTTTTTTTTTTTTTTTTTTTTTTTTTTTTTTTTTATTTTTTTTTTTTTTTTTTATTTTT
>Ga0209960_1003255_pt1 | contig 14424 bp, 25 predicted proteins | sample ThiBiot_500_plan_2_FD_183947 | JGI IMG/M metagenome (GOLD analysis project Ga0209960, IMG submission 183947) | Wastewater bioreactor microbial communities from Cape Town, South Africa - Thiocy_expt_500_plan (SPAdes) | ecosystem: Engineered > Bioreactor > Thiocyanate-remediating >... | reverse complement strand
GTCTATCAGGTATAGATTGAAGAGAAGCATCTAACATTTGTTGATATGTAGAAATATCATCAATTCGATTTCCATGATAACTATTCTTTTGAAGGAATGTTTCATATGAAGAAACTAGATCTGAAAGAGAGGGAGGGATTTTTCCTTCAAATGCTTCAAAAAGTAAATCTCGTTCTTCATCGTAATCTTAAATAAATTCAGAAATGGTTCAATTATTTAAAGGTTCAATGAATTAAATTTACTACAAAGAAAAGAAAAAAGAAAAGAAAAAAACCATCTAATCCATGTTGAGAAGTGGAGTGTGGAATTCCAAATTGATTTTGAATTTGTGATGGAGGTAAAGATTGATTTTGTGGTTGAATTTGACTTTGAATAGCTTGACTTTGAGTTTGTGGTTGACTTTGTGATTGAGGTTGAGATTGGGATTGTGGAGGTGATTGTGATTGATTTTGAGGTGATTGAGTTTGAGATCGCTAAAATTTCATTAATAGTTAATATCAAAATTAAAAATTAAAAATTCAATCAAAAATTAAAAATTAAAATAATAATGAATTTGTACATTTACTTCTGAATCTTTGGTTTTTGTTTGTGAACCACCTGCCACTATTTTTGAATTGTAAATTGAGTTTATTTATTGAAATCCAGCAGGAGAAAAAAAAAAAAAAAAAAAAAAAAAAAAAAAAAAAAAAAAAAAAAAAAAAAAAAAAAAAAAAAAAAAAACCAGAGCTATAACTAATTGGAGCTTGTCCAGATGGAGTTCTGGAGATTTGATTTGGAAGTGCCCCTTGTTGCTGTTGCTGTTGTTGTTGCTGTGATTGTTGTTGTGATTGTTGTGGTTGTTGACCATTTAAAACGTTTATTGGTTGATTTGGATGTTGAGAGATTGGCTGATTAATTGGGACATTTTGATTTGCTCCAAATGGTGGAAAACTTTGAAGAGGTTTAATATTACTTGGAGGAGGATGTAATGGAACTTTTTGTCCTTTTTGAAGGGCTTGGTTGATCATTTGTTGATTAGAATTTTGGAGTTGGGTTTGAAATTGGAGTTGTTGTTGAAGTTGTTGTTGATGAATTTGTTGCTGAAGTTGTTGTTGGAGTTGAGGATGAAGAAGTTGAAGCTGTTGTAATTGTTGAAGTTGTTGAAGTTGAATTTGAGGATTATGTTGTGGATGAAGAAGATGAGGTTGTTGCATTTGTTGCATTTGATGTTGTGATTGAGATTGATTTTGTTGCATCTGTTGCATTTGTTGAAGTTGTTGCATTTGTTGCATTTGTTGTTGAAGTTGTTGGGCTTGATAAAGTGGATGAGATTGTTGATGTTGAATAGGAGGTTGTTGATGTTGGTGAAATTGGTGTGGTTGTTGAGATTGATGAGGAGGTTGTTGTTGTTGTTGTTGTTGTTGAAGTTGAGATTGAGGTTGGGGTTGATGGAGTTGGTTAGATTGATTGATTTGGGGAGATTGGAGAGGTGGTTGTTGATGTAATTGATTAGATTGGTTAATTTGAGGTGATTGAAGGGGTGGTTGCTGAGGTAGTTGTATGGGTTGTTGTGATTGAGGTTGTGAAGTTGGTGGTTGTTTCCCTTTTTTTGGAGATGCAGTTGGTAGAGGAGTTACTTTTGGAAGGTTCTATTTTATTTATTTATTTATTTATTTTTATTTTATTTATTTTATTTTATTTTATTCTTATTTATGTGGTTGTTGATGTTTATTAAAAAAGAAAGAAAAATTTACTTTGGCCTTTTCTAATTCCTTTTCTTTTTCTTTTGCTTCTTTTTCTTTTGCCTCTTTTTCCCTTGCTTCCTTTTCTTTTGCCTCCTTTTCTCTAGCTTCTTTTTCCTTTGCTTCTTTTTCTTTTGCTTCTCTTGCTTCTCTTTCTTTTGCCTCCTTTTCCTTTGCTTCCTTTTCTTTATCTTTTTTTGAAGGTACAGTTGGCTCTAGAATAATAATGTTATTTAGTGCCAAAATTTTTAAAAAAGCAGGTCAAAGAAGAAGAATGCCACCATCATCAGAAGATATATCAGAAATATCATCTTCTTGTAAATCAAATTCTTCATAGACATCATCGTCGTCAATAAAATCAGGTTCATCATAATTTTCTAAATAATATTGGACTTGATCTTGGAGACCATTAACCTTTTTTTGTTGGAAAAAAAAATGAGTTAACGAATTGTCATTGAAAAAATATTTTGAAAGAAATAGAATCAAGAAAAAAAAAAAAAAAAAAAATTACTTGATCAGGTTCAAGAGAATCATTTTCAACAAGCCTTAAAACAATTTCTAATTTAGATTGATGATGATTATGCTTGTTTAAACGAGATTGTAATGCGTCTAATTTTTCAGCATCTCCTCTCTTAGATTTTTTAGTATTTGATTGTATACTTTCAATTTCAGCTTCTATTTTTTCACTACTTGTACCAATTGCATCTAAAATGTCTCCAATCCATTTTCTTGTCTCTAATTTTGCTTTCTCTTTTGGATCCATCTTATTAGAGGCTAACCCTTCTTTCGAATATGCTTTAGTTTTAATTTCTTTTTCACAAGCTTTAAACATTTCCATTTTCTAAAATAATGAGAAATATTTGATTTCAAAAATATATTTAAAGAAAAGTAAAAGAAAATTAAAAAAAAGCAAAATAAAAAAAACAGAAATATAAAAAGAAAATAGAAATAGAGAAAAAAATTTACAGTTTCTATTAGTTTTCTGTTATCAAGCAATGCTTGTTTGTCCTTAACTTCATTTGAAGATATCCATGTTTTAATATTATCCCTATATCTTTGAAGCTTCTTAATTTCTTTCTTTAACTCTGATTCATGTTTTTCCTTTTGACTTTGAATCGTAGAAGAATGAAGCTTCTCCCATATCTCTTCAAACGCAATAATGCCCTCTTGGACCTTCTTTAACGTCTTTTCAATTTCAGCTATTTACAACAAGAAAAAAAAAGAATTAGAGAAAAAAATCATTAAAAGAATTTTAAAAAAATTCAATATGTGGATTCATTTAAAAGAGGGAGAAAAGTTAGAATAAAAATGAAAAAAATTAAGAGAGTTTGGGTATTAAAAGAAAGAGAAAAGGGAAAGAGAAAGAGAAAGAAGGTGAAGGTGGGGGCGGTTGTGTTTGTTGGGAGGAGTTAAACCTTGGATCTTCCTGTTCTGCGCCATGTTTGTTTTCTTTTCTAATTTTTTTTTTTTTCTCTAATTCTTCTTTTCCTTTCCTTTCAATGATTTCTTTCTCAATCTCTAACTAACTAACTCACAGTTTCAAAGGATCAATTCAGATTATATTAGGGACTCAATTGATTGATTTTCTTTTCTTTTTTTTTTTTTTCTTTTTTTTGAAATCGCCATTATTTATTTATTTATTTTTTTCGTTCGTTTTTATTTATTGGTTCATTTGGATCAAAAAAAAAGATTGTTCAATTCTGAATCATTTTATGAACAAAGTTACTAAAAAATCTGAATTGTGATCCAATTGTTGCAAAATTGATTATTGGGATAATGATTCTCTTTCTTTCTTTCTTTCTTTGCAAACTTCATCAACTTAACAAACGTTGATAATCTTTATGGAATGAAGCAAGATATCAAAAAGAAAAGAATAAGAAAAACTTGAAAAAAGAAAAAAAAATGTTGAAAAAAAAAACATTATGAAAACTTCCATCTATTTCCACAATTGACACAAGAAACATAAGTAGTCATTGGCTCATCAGCTGATCTTGTTTGAGCTTGAGTATATTTTGTTTCTCTTTTTCCACATTTTCCACAACGGAATTGAGTGGTTGCAACTCCACCAGATTCTGGGACTTTTGTATCATTAATAACTTTCTCTTTCAATTCTTTCATTTGTTGTTTCTTTTCATCACTTAATAAATCCTATTTCATTTTTTGTTAGATTTAGAATATTTTTAATTTTTGATTTTTTAGAAAAAAATAAAAAATAAAAAAGAATTACCTCAGATGATGCTCTAACTAAATCATAAGGTTTCCATTGACCAAGAAGAACCTTTTTTCGAAGTTCAGGATTCGTTGAATCTTTCAAGTTGAAAAGAAGTGATCGAATTTTGTCTTTATATTGATCCTCAATTTCTTTTCCACAAAGAATAAAAATCTCTTCTTCAATTTCACTAGAAATTCTTGCAACTTGATTAAGATCTATAATATTTATTGTAATTATTTTTGTTTAAAAAAAAAAAAAAGAAAGAAATGGAATAAAATAGAATAAAAAATAAACCATCGTCATCTGTAACTTGGAACCCATCAAATAACATTTTCATGAAGCGATTTCGATTGGGCGTTGAAGTTTCATAATGTTTTAACACCAAATCAGAAGAGCTGCTACTTGATATTTTCTTTTCAAGTTTAACTTCTTCGTTCGTTTGCTTTCCAGATTCTTTTTTCTTTTCTTCTTTAACTTTTTCTTCTTTTTCTTCACTTTTCTCTTTTTTCTCTTTTTTCTCTTTTTTCTCTTTTGAATCTTTTTTTTTCTCGGTTGGAGAATTTTTTGCTAAAAATAAAAAAATCAATAAAAAAAAATAAATCAATAAAAAGGTATGATTATTTTCACAATAAAAAGGGTGATTTTTATTCCAAAACTTCTTGCAAGTACCTTTTGATTTTATCACCATTTCCTTCCATTTATCAATCAAATTTGCTGCAAATGTTGCGACAGTTTTATTCTCTTCTTTTGAAATTTTCCTCAATGTGAGACCAATTTTTGTTGCCTTTCAATTATTATTTACATTATACAATTATTTTATATTCTCCTAAAAATTCCTTTTTTTTTTTGAAATAAAAAAATTGATCCTCACCTCAATAATTTTAGCATTGATTTCACATTTTGCCAATAATTTCATGATATCTAAGAGTTTCTCAGGTTCCTTTTTATTTATTTTTTATTTATTGTATTATTTCATTATTATTTCATTATCTTTTGAAATCAAGAAAAAAAAAAAAAAATTGGGAAATCGATGAAAAAAAAAAAGCGGGAATAATCCAATAAATATGAAACATTGAATAAAACAAATATAAAATATGTATATAAATGAATTATAAAAAAAGAACTTTAAGAGTCTTATCATCGTCATAACACTTTGCTATTTGAGTGGCCAAGTGCTTTACTTCTGCCTCTCCCCCTCCCTCGCTCATTGCCTTTATCTCCTGCGGTTCCCTATTTTTCAGTTGCTTTTTCAGCTTTCCCAAATTTTTTTTTTTTTTTTTCCTTCTGAATCCACCATTTTTACTCTTCGTCTTTTTTCCTGAAAAATAGTTCACTTTTCCACCTTTTTTATAATTAGATTTAAACAAAAGGAGGTTCAGTGATTTGTTGGATTTGTTGGCTGTGATTCTGGTTTGAAAAGTCGAATTTTTGTGGATTTGGAGAAGTAATTCAATAACTCAATGTAAGTCTAATTGATTTAATTTAATCTTTAATTTTTAATTTTTGATTTTTTAATTTTTTTCTTCTTAATCTTTATTTATTTTGTTTTTAGTATCAAAATAAAGAGTTTATTAGATAGCAATTGAATCAGAAGGATCTATCAAAAAGGAATTGAAGCAAGCAATAATATTAGAAGCCTTCCAATCAATCAATTAGTCAAAGAGTCAGAGATCCAATTTATAAGTGAGGTCCTAATAAAAGATCAATGGAAGGACAAATTAGATTAAAAGATTTTGGTCCAAGAGTTGACTCGAGAGCAGATAATCAAGTTTGATTTGAAATTTGAAATTTGAAATTGATATTAAAGATTATGAAATTAATATTTTAATTTTTTATGCATATAGAAAATTATTTTATCAGATGAAGAGGATGCAGATTTAAGATGGTATAACTCATTAGATCCAAAAGACAAGATCAAACTTTTCAAGTTGATTTTCTTTTTCTTTTCTTTTTATTTATTTATTTATTTGAATAACTTTTTTTTTTCAAAAAAATTAGAGAATATGAAAAATTTAAGAAGGAAAAAAAGGAAAAGGATAAAGATGAAGGAACAGATAGAGATAGAAAAGAGAAAAAAGAGAAGAAATCAAAAAAAGAGAAAAAAGATCGAAAGAAAGAGAAGAGGAGAAGAGAAGAAGATGAAGAGAAAACGAGTAAGAAATCAAGAAAAGACTAAATGAATGAATTGAAGAAAAAGTGTACATACAATATTATAATTGGAAAAAATTATAAAAGAGGATTTTTTTTTTTTGGATTTTTATATATTACATATCTTGAGGAAAAAGAAGAAAAAGTATTGACAAAGATTCGATTTTTTTTGTTTCTCTATGAAGAGGATCCCGATTGTTCTGACTGAGAGGAATCTTCTCTTCTTGATTCTGCAGCAATCAACATTTTTGCTCTCAATGTCAATCTAGGATCAAGTTCTTCATTTGGAGCAGAGCTTGAGGAAGAATCTGGATTGTCCATATCAAAAATGAATTTCAATTCTGAAAGTTTCAAATCTATTTTTGAGGAGAAAAAAAAAGATTAATAGGTTAATCCTCAAATTAAAAAATCAGAAAAAAAAAAAAAATCAACCATTCTCTTTAATAAGTTGTTGAGGAGTAATTGAACTTTCTTCATTTGTACTTGATCGCTCTGTATTTTCACGGAGTTGAAGAATTTTAGTTTCAATAGAATCATTAATTATAATCCGATGAACAAAAGTATTTTTTGTTTGTCCAATTCGATGAACTCGATTAATTGCCTTTGAGAAAAAAAAAAAAAAGTCAATTTTCTATTGATTAATCGTGACAATAAAAAATAAATTACTTGAAGTTCAATTGCTGGGTTTAAAACAGGTTCTATTAAGAAAACATGAGTAGCTGAAACAAGAGTAAGACCACTCGATTGATTCCTTGCATTTAAGATAAAGACTTTTATTTCTGGATTATTTCTAAATTCTTGAACAGCTGTTTTTTTGGTACTTCCTTCTAAACTATTGATTTCAATTTATTTGATTCAGTTGAAATAAATAAATAAATAAATAAATGAAAAATGAAAAATGAAAAGAAAAAGAAAAAGATACCGAACATATTTAATTCCATTTTTTTCAAGACCATGAATAATAATACTTTATGTTTATTTGAAATGAGTTTTTTTTAAAAAAATGGAAATGGAAATGGAAATGAAACCTTAGGACTTGATCCCATTGCGAAAATACAAGAGATTTTGTTGAAGAATCTGATTTGTTCAAATGAATAATATATCTAATGACAGCATCTAATTTAGTTCCATAACTTCCATCTACTTTGGTTTCCTAAAAAAATCAAAGTTCAATAAATAATTTGAAAAAAAAAAATAATAAAAAAACTAAATAAAAAAAGAATAAGAAAATAACCATAGATAAAGCAGGATGAAGTTCTGATGTTGGTTTGATATTTTTAAAATTTACATGTAAAAGTTGTTCCATTTTTGTTAGCTTTGAGTGACACATTGGACAGCTTTTATGACGAACAACCCAGAGCATAATACTAAGAAGAGATAAAAAAAATTAAAATTAAAATTAAACAGATAAATAAATTTGAAGAGATTACCAAGCTTCACAGAAAGAATGTCCACATTCTGTCAAGATTCCTTCAACAACCTCTCCTTTACAAATTCCACAATCAATTTCCTCTTCAAATCCTGTTGAAAATAATTCATTGATCCAAAATAAAAAATAAAAAATAAAAAATAATAAAAAATAAAATAAAATAATAAAAAGATATGAAACTGTACCAAGATGTTTTAAATAACGGAGTCTACTTGATGAAGAATTAATTAAAGTATTTGTTGTTGTTTCTTGTTTGAGCAACTCTTCTAATCTTTTTTCTGGATTTAATTCTTGTGGAATTGCAACAGTATCAGAAACTTTTTGTAATTGAACATAAAATACAATTCTTGAATTTTCAAGATTTCTAAAACGAATATTAATCCTATTGAATGTTTATATTTTTTTTTGTAAGATATTATGAAATTCAGAAGCAAAGAAAAAAAAAATGAATGAATGAATGAATGAAACGTTTCTAATCTCTGAAGTCCTTTTGCTTGAATTTTTTGAACATTTAAAATCATCTTTAATCCTAAACTTAGTTGATGAGATTCTATTCTTGCAACTTCTCCTTCTTCTCCTTCAAGTTGGGATATTAATCGACGAAATTCTCTAATTAAATTTTTCAAACAAATTCTTTGAGAATTGAAATTTGAGAAAGCATCCTCTTGATCATTTATAACTCGAGTTTTAATCTATCAATTAAAAAACTTTAATTCTATTTTTTTGGTTTTTTTTAAAAAAAAGTACCTCCGCACTTGCAATATGTGATCCTGTTAATAATTCTCTTCTTTTGTTAATATCTGATGTAAAATCATCCTAGTAATTGATTTATTTTATTTTATTTTATTTTATTTTGAAAAATAGAAAAATGTTTTAAAAAAACTCAACCATTAATAAATTTAATTCCTCATGTTTTTTTACATCATCTTCATAATTTTGGTGAAGATCTTCGAAAAGATAATCCTAATAATTCGATAAGTCTTAAAGAAAGATCTAAAAACAAAAAAAAAGAGAAAAGAGAAAGAGAAAAGAAAAAAGAAAATAACTTTAATCTTTTTGTGCTTGTCGATAATACTTTCTAAATTGAGATTCATGCTTTCACAGAGATTGTTCCAAGCAAGAAAGACTTCTTGACTTAAAATTCCTCCAGAACCTTCATCTGGAACACATTTTAATTCTTGAAATACAATTTGAGAGGTTGTTGAAGACACTCTTTCTTTCCATTTTCCAACTTCTATTTCTGCAGGTTCTAACATTTCTTTTCTAATGACTTCAGCTTCTTCGAATTCTATTTTTCATTAATTTTTAATTTTATTTTCTATCATAAAAAAAAATAAAAAAAAAAAATGAAAAACCTTTATCAGACAATTCCTTTAATTCTTGTTCCAAGTGAACTGAAGCAATGTTAAAACGCACATGATGTTCAATTTCGAGCCAATGTCTCAATATTAAGGTTTTGCTATCATCTCTTTCCTTATCTTTTTCTGTCTCTACTTTTTCAATTTCATTCTCAATCTCATTTGGATTATCATTTTCCTTCTCCTTCTCCTTCTCTTTTTCCTTTTCTTTTTCTAATTCTAATTTCTCTTTCTCTTTTTGTTCCTTTTCTTTCTCCTCTTTTTCAATCTCTTTTTTGATCTCATTTTTTCGCTCAACAATAAAAGGAAGTAATTGATTATAGATAGCTAAAGCTTGATCAAATTGTTTTTGGAGTTCATGCATCAAAGCTTGATTGATTCTATTATATTTTTATTTTATTTTTTATTTTGTATTTGTACTTTCTAAAAAAATATTGAAATCAATAAAATGGTACTTAATTTGACATAATGCTCTTTCTGCTGACCCTAATTCTGATTGTCCTTTTTTAACCATCAATTCTAATACCTCCTTCATAGTTCTTGGAACGTCACCAAAAACTTTTTGATTATGAAATCCTACTTGTGGATGACAACTATTTCAAATTTGATGTTGATGTTAATAATTTTTTTTTGTTTTTGTTGAAAAATTCAAACCATGTTTGTCTAAGACGAAGAAGAAGGGAATTAATAGTTCTTAAAGGGACTACTTCTCCATCATAAACAAGTTTTCTGATTTGATCAAAACAAGTATCATAAATTCTAGAATTTAAACTCATTAAGAATTGTTCAATTTAGAAAAAAAAAAGGAAGAAGAAGAAGAGGGAAACGTTTTATAGTTTGCTTGTTCAATTCCAGAAAACTTGAGGTATATTGTTTCTTCTTGTTGTAAAGGAAGTTTGATCTCATTTGATATTGATTTCTTTTTAGTTCTCCACATATAATCTTCAAGGATCAGTAACAATCTATCATAACTATCTATTTTATTTATTTTATTTTATTATTTTATTTTATTCATTTGAAACTCAAAATTGAAAAAAAAAAAAAAAAGTTCAAATAAACAAAGATAAGAACCTGGAAGTTCAAGAAGTCTTCTCCAATAAAATTTATTTGCCCAAGGGAAGGCTCCTAAAAATAAAAACAATCCATAAAGATCATCTAATCCATTCTTTCCGACAGGAGTTCCTGTTACAGCCCATCTATTGAAACTTTCGATTTTCATTGCCATTTCTTTTTTTTTTTTTTCAAAAAATTTTAAATTATCATTTTATTTGAATAAAAGAAAAAATAATAATAAAGAAATAAAATAAAATAAAATAAAATAAAATAAACCAGCTGCTTTGGCTGTTGTACTTTCAACCATTTGAGCTTCATCAAGACAAACTCTCCAAAATTTGAGTCCTATCAAAGGGGAGGTAGGAACTTTATATTTTTTCTCATATCTTAAACGTCTATCTGGGCGATCTTGAGCATAGTTGAATTCATTTCTGAGTACATCATAAGTTGTTAAAATAATATCATAAGATGCAAACTATTGATTTCGAAAAAAAAAGGACATATTTAAAAAAAAATTTTTTTTTTTCATTCACTTTAAAAGAGATAACCATTTCTGGTTGCAAAAGCTCAACATGGACTCCTTGATAAATCATAAATTTTAGATTTGGTGTATGTTGTTCAATTTCGTCAACCCATTGATATAAAATTGCAGAAGGAGTTACTACAATATAAATGGATTATTTCTGGTTTTTTTTTAAAAAAAAAGAAAGAAAGGAAAGGAAAGGAATACCAATTAATGTTGCAGGACAAAGACGAAGTTCTGATTCTTCTTCAATTTCTTGATTCCGAAATTTATTTGTAATAATTAATGAAAGCATTTCAACCTGAATCATTCAGAAAAAAAGAAAAAAAAAAGTTTGCATCTTTGTTTTTTTCCTTCAAAAAATGAAGAACTTAAGAATAAAAAAATAATAACTGTTTTCCCGAGTCCCATTTCTTCAGCAAGGATTCCTCCATATAAAATTTCATCTTGTTCTGGCAAAGTAGATGAAATATCACCTGAGATTCTATTGATCCAGACAACATCTCCGTTTGAGTTTGAAGCTTTTTCCCAAATTACATTTTCACTCCTACTTTTGATACCAGTTGTTTCTCGTTCTAACATCCAAGCTAATGCCTTTCTTTGAAAAGGAAACTATAATGGATTTAAATTGGATTATATATAAATGAAGATAAAAATAATATATAATCCAATCTTTCATTATAATGAAGATAAAAATAATATTAATAACTAACCAAAACTGATTCAAAATCCTTTGGTTGTTCAACATCTTTTTGAGAATCATTTTGAAATTCATCAAAGAAGGCCAATGCATTTTTATTCTTATGGTTTCCACGAACTTTTCCAAAAATGAGTTCAATGACTTGTCTTCTTTCTGAATGAATCGCCAAATTATCATTAGCTAATGAGTATTCAAAATCCTTGGAAAAAAAGATTCCAATTTCGATTCTCAAAACGGCCATATCTCTAATAAAATCATTCAGAAAATATGTTAATACATAAAATTAAGATCATTGATCGAAAGAAAACGATAGAAAAAAAGAAAAATAAATACTGGCTTCGTTCAGAATTTTTTAAAGAAATAAAAGAATTGTAGAAGGAGAATTGTTTCCTTTGAATCAATCTTTTCAAAGCATTTAATGCTGGAACATAATCCAAAAGTAAACTTCTTTGTGCAATAATTTCTCTATCCCCTTCAATGACAAGATATCTATTTACAAAGATGAATCATGAATATCAAAAATTAAATCAAACATATTGAACTTGAAATTTGTAAAAGAAATAAAAGAATAAAAATAAACTGGTTTTCAAATCTAACTGTAACAGGTTTATGTTCGAATTTTGTAAAGAAATGTCTTTCGAAAGGGAAAGTCACTTCAAAATTGAGATCACCAATATATATCCAATTATTAATATCAATTTGATTTTTGGGTACTGGTCTCCAATATTGAGCATATCTCATCCCTTCCTCAGAGAAATGAGTCAAGATTTCATGTTTACTCTTCTTTTGTGGTATAAAAGTTGATTCATCAAGTTTACGTTTCCCTTTTAAAAGGTCTAATTGTTTGATTTATTTTTTGTTTGTTAAGCAAAAAAGCAATCAAAGATATTAACTCTTGTTTTTTAAGAAAAAATAAAAGTAAACCTATATCATCAATATCTTGAACTTGAACCTCTGTTTCAACTTCATTCATTATTATTCCAACCAAACTTTGAGTATTCACATACCAAGAGATCTTTTTTGGTTTTTCAACAATCCTAACTTCTTCCTCCATTTCATAATCTTCATCTATGATTTCAACAACTTCTTTTTCTTCAACTTCATTCTTATTGTCTTGTATGTCTTCAATTAATGGGACATCCGATGTCTCAGCTAACCTCCTCACTGGCTCCGTCTTCTTTCTTCCCATTTTATTCTCTCTTCTTTCTTTTGTTTCGATTTTAATTTGATCTGAGTTTTAATGAAATAATGGAAAATAACGAATGAAGAATGGAAAGAACTTAATGATAAAAGAAAAAAGAAAAGAGGACAGGTTGCGAAAAAAAAAACGGTTTATAAAGAAAAAAAAAAAAAAAAAAAAAAAAAAAAAGGTGGGTATTTATATCCAACGAAAAAATAATGATGTCACTGTTTTTTTTTCTTTCTATGATTTTGATCTCTATTTCTCTATGATTATTTCTATACATTATTATTTGAATTGATTAGTTGCCTTAAATCTGATATTTTTTATCATTCTCCAGTGTCCATCGAATCATTTTGTTCATTCTCTTCTTCTTCATTATTATCTTCTTCATCTTCATCTTCTTTTCTTTCTTCATTATCGTCATCTTCATCTTCCTCCTCTTCTTCTTCATCATCATCTTCAACATCGAATATACTTATTCTTTTAGATTGAGAATCAAGAACACTTGCTAAACCTCGAGTTCCTGAGACAGAGAGAGAAATTGGAATAACATCATTAATCAAATATTCGTTTTCTAAGGTTAATTCTCCAACCTTGATTTTTTTTTTAAAAAAAAAGATAGATCAGAAAAGTAAAAAAAAAGAAAGAAATGGGAAAAAAAAAAAAAAAATTACTTCAAAATCTTGATCATTTGTCTTCAATGAAACATAAGATCCATTTTGATAATTATATTTAGCAAGGTGAAATTCTTCAAAACTTTCATTTTTAGTTTTCAAACAAAATATAATCTCCTCTTCATTATAAAATTTCATATCGATGAGTTCTAAAACTTTATTTTCTGAAACTAAAGGAACGATATGAATTTCAAAAGAATCTACACTCTCTGAAAATAAAGAACTAATTTTGAAAAAAAATACTAAAACAATAAAAAGAGAAGAAATTAGCAAGAAAACGTTATTTTTTTTTAAAAAAAAAATACCAAATGGAGAATCGATTGAACCATTGTTTCTGAGAGAATTGTCATAAATTGCGAGAAAATCTTGATCCTATACAATTATATATATAATTCAAAAGTTTTCAAAAAAAAAAAAAAGTTTACAGTCTTTGAAGAATAACAACAACAGAAAAATTGAGTTGGTTTGGTTTTAGGAGGGAATATTCTTGAAACATATTGATAAAGTTCTTTACAAAATATAAACTCGAAAGATTGACTCATTCCTTCTGAAGGTTTTTCAAAAATTTTCTTGGATTCTTCAATAAGATTTGAAAGAAGTGATGGAATATTTTCTTGTGTTTTGGAATTTGAAAATTGAGATTTCATCATTAAAGGTTGATTATTTGAATCATTTTTTTCACTTAATAAATTTGATAAATTGTAAAGATCCATTTTTTCTTCAAGAAAATTTGCTATTTTAAGAGGATTGAAATTGGGATATTGAGTTTTAGTCTCAGATTCGGAATCAAAGTTTGAAACTATAATATATATTTTTTTTAAAATGGGTTAGTCAGATTTTTTATTTTTTTTAAAAAAAAAAAAAATGAATGAAGAGAAAAAAGGAAGAAAGAAAAAACCATAAACAATCCAAGGAAAAAATTCATTAAAAAGATGGACGATTTCATTCAGTTCTTGTAATAATAACTCAAATTTTGTCATTAAATTTTTTGCAAGAGTGAGACAAGTTGAAATTTGTTGTTCATCCAAATTTAAATCTCCAAATCTTTCCTCCCTGAAATAAATTCAAAAATTTTGAAATAAATAAATGAGAAAATAAATAAAAAATAAATTACCATCTTGATAATCCAATTGTATTACTCAATTCAAATATTAATAGTTCACAACAAGGTTGAAAATTTAATAATATCATTTGTTTCATTGAAAGTAAACCATTCTCAAAGGATTTTTCAATTTTTTTGAATCCCTAATAAAAAAATAAAGAATTGTCATATTATATATACCTTTCTATTTATTTTTTTTAAAAATTACCATCTCTTTGATATCTTGACTTAATACTTGACGAAATCGAGGATGACATTTTCCAAGTAATAAATAATTTCTCAATTCTTCTTTAGGGGAAACTTCTGGTTCTTTTTAGAATA
>Ga0209960_1003254_pt1 | contig 14430 bp, 24 predicted proteins | sample ThiBiot_500_plan_2_FD_183947 | JGI IMG/M metagenome (GOLD analysis project Ga0209960, IMG submission 183947) | Wastewater bioreactor microbial communities from Cape Town, South Africa - Thiocy_expt_500_plan (SPAdes) | ecosystem: Engineered > Bioreactor > Thiocyanate-remediating >... | reverse complement strand
TTGGTTATGAAAATGTTGGAAAAACAACTTTATTAGATTGTTTATTTCCTTTAGCTGATGACATTCAAATTCCAAATTTTTTTGGGATCAATTATGAATATTATTTTGTACTTGAAGGAAAATATTTGAATCAATATTATCAAGGAAAATTATATCAACAATATTGTTTTGAAAATAAAGAATGGAGAATTTCAAAAGTGATAAAAAAATCGATTTTTCAAGATAACGAATATTTTGGAATAAATATTGAGAGATGTTCCAATTCAGAGAAAGTTGAATTGTATTTTGAAAGTGAAGAAAGGAGAGATTTATGGTTTGAAAGAATTTCAAAATTAGTTGTAAATAGTGCAACTCATGGAATTGAAGTGAATACTCACATTTGGAAATCTTCAACACTCAATAAACATCAAAGCAAAAACTTGGAACTAAAACAAAATGGAAATGGAGACAGAAATAAAATTGGAAATGAAGAAAACATAGATAAAGATGATGAAGTAGAATATTCAACATGGGATTTTGCAGGACAATATGATTATTACAATACACATCATTATTTTTTATCAAATAGATCCATATTTTTGGTATTATATCGAATGGATCAAGGAATTAAAGGATTGGAAAGTTTGGATTTTTGGTTGAAATCGCTTTCATTTCATTTAAATCAAAATTATTGCGATGAAAAAGGAAAACCATTTTATTCAATTATTATTATTGGAACATTTTTGGATTCAAAGTTTGTTTCAAATGATGATAAAGGAAAAGATACTCGAAAAAGGAGAGTTCAAGAGATGTATCAACAAAATGGATTAAAATCGCCACCATTTTATTTTGAAGTGAGTTGTTCAACATTGGAAAATATTTATGAATTGAGAGAAATCATTTTCAATATTTCATTAAATCATTCATATATGGGAGAAAATGTTCCAATTGGATATTTAACAATTGAAAAATCAATCTATGAATTAAGGAAATTGAACCAAAATCATCCAATTATTGGGATTCAAGATTTAATTAATCATATTCAATCACAATATGAATCATTTGATATTGAATTTGTGAAAAGAGCATTAGGATTATTACATGAATGGGGAATTTGTATTTATTTTGATAAACCAAATGAATTATCAAATATTGTTGTTTTGGATCCTCAACATTTCACAAAAGTAATTTTTGGAAATTTATTCAAAGCAGATGAATCAACAAAACAAATGAGATTAAATGGAATTATTCAATATTCTCAATTATCAAATATTTGGAATGGACCAACAAAATTAATTGATACTTACTTATCTTTATTGGAAAAATTTGAAGTTTGTTTTATTTTAAAAGATCAACAAAATGAAAATGGAAATGAAAAGAAAAGTGAAAATGAAAAGAAACTGATAATTCCAAATTTACTTCCAGAAGATAAAACAAAAACAATTGAAGATAAATTGCAAAGGAAATGGCCAAGAGTTAAAAATTTGGAATTAATGGAAGGATTAGAAAAATTAGAAATTTCAGTATCAAATCAAACAGAAAAAGAGAAAGTAATAAATAAGAGAGAATTGGTTCAAAAAGAAAATCAAAGGATAGTTAGTATGGAAGATGAAATGAACTTAATTCAGAATAAATTAGAAAAGAAATGGCCAATAACAATTCCAAGAGGAGAAATTGAAATTGAAAGGATATTTTCATTTAATCAAGTTCCAAGTGAAATGGTTTCAAGGTTATTAGTTAGATTTCATAACAAAATAGCTGATAATATCATTTGGAGAAGAGGTGTATTATTAAAGCATTTCAAGAATGAGAATGAAAATGAGAATGTCTTATGTTTATTGGAAGTTAAAATGGAAGAAAATTTATTTGAAATTAGAATAAGAGGAAAAGAAAGAAAGAAATGTTTAGAAATGATGGGATATATTTATGAAGAAGTGAAAATAGTGGGTAAGAATTATGGAGGAGTGAGATGGAAAGAATGTGTCAGATCGCCTCATTTTTCAAAAGGATTAATTAATTTGGATGAAGTAATTGAAGATTGTAAATTAAAATTAAAAGATAGAAAATTGAAATGTCCAATCACTCATTTTCCAATTTATGGCGAAGAATTATTATTCAAAACAGGTTTACTTGATACTTTAGATAATCAAGATAATTTTGGTATTTTTTTATTTTCATTTCAGTTTCAGAAAATTATAAAACCAAAAATTAATTAGGAAATAATTATTGGAATTATAGTTTTGAAAATCAAAATCAAGATAGTAAAAAAAGTGAAACAGAGATAATTTTTGAAAACTCACAAAAATTAAATGAAAAGGAATATGAAAAAGTTGAATATTTGCTGAATTTATTTGGATTTGATGTTTCAAAAATTGAAAAAATTTTTGGAATTGAAAATAAAAATTGGAAGAGATCATTTGAAGTTCGTGGACAACAAATCTATGGTCAGCATAAAGACACTCCAAATTTATTTAAGAAAGAAGATTGGATTGAACAATCAGAATCAGAATTAAGAACATCATTTATTCAATATTTGGGTGATTATATTTCAAAATTTAGACAAGTTGGATGGAATCATGGAAATAATGTAAATTTATTTATTTTATTTTTATCTTTGAAAATTTCTCTTTGTTGTAAATCTCTTTCGATTAATTGAAAAAAATTATAGTCATTTGTGATTCCAATGATTCAAGGAACAACTGAAGATGCTGCTTGGAGAATTTGTATCTTCTATTTCATTTTTATTTCATTTTATTCAGAACAAAATAAAAATGAATTCAATTCAAATGAAAGGTGACAATGGATTTGGGACAGTTTGTAAAGTTGATGCTGGTTATTATTCACAAGGTTTCTTTTTCTTTTTCTTTTAAAGTCATTCCTAAATTTGAAATCAACTTTTCTCAAAATAATAAAAAGGAGTTTATGTTACATCCAAAGCAAATTATGCAGAGAAATATTGTCAAGGGAACCCAAAAGTATTTGTGATTGGATTTATGATAGTTGGAAATCCATTTCCAGTGACTGAGCCTCCATTTATCACAGACGAAGAAGGAAAAGTGAGGATTCAAGAAGATAAACCTAAGAAAAATGAAAATGGATATTTAGGAAAACCAATAAATCCTGGTTATCAATCTCATTTCACTCTTGGTATTCCTTTACTTTTCTTCACTTTCTTCGATTTTTAATTCAACATTTCAGTCACCAATTAATATTAATTTAATCAAAATAAAACATGAAAGTTGGTCAATTTCTTCGTTCAGCTTTTCCAATAACCAAAGTTGAACAATCCAAACAAAAATTGATTGCTGATGAATTGGTTATTCATGAATCACAAACTTATCCATCTTATATTGTATATTGTAAATAAATCAATTCACTAAATTCTAGCCTTTTATTCTTTTTGTGATCAGCATCAACTCTTTTTTTTTTTTTTTTTTTTCTGGAGGTTTTGTTTGATTTTTTCAATTTTCATAATCACAAAACCACAAAATTGTTGAACTGAATTTAAATTTAATATTATAGAATGGACAATTGATCTCAAGACTTGAGCTACTTCGTTGTTTAGAAATATAATTCTTTGCAATCAAAGCACTGATTGATTGAATTTTGGAGTGAAAAGGCAAACCCGAGAACAAAACAGAAAGAAAGTCCTAAATCATTTGAAATGGAAGAACAACTTTGGAGAGCTTGTAGAGCAGGAAACATTGGAGAAGTTCGAAAATTACTTCAAAATGAACAAATTAACATCAATTGGCAAAATTTTAACTATTTTCGTTCAACCCCATTTTTTATTGCTTGTAAAGAAGGACATACTCATATTGTGAAGTTATTGTTAAATGATAAAAGATTAGATGGTACCAATGAAACAAGAAGTGATGGAGCAACACCTTTTTATATCGCTTGTCAAAATGGACGTATTGAAATTGTGAAATTATTATTGAATGATAAAAGAGTTGATATCAACAAAGTGGGAATTTATGACCAAGCCCCTTTTTATATTGCATGTAAATGTGGACATATTGAAATTGTTAAATTATTATTAAATGACAAAAGAGTTGATGTAAATCAAGCAGAAGAAGCTAATTGGACACCTTTATATTTTGCTTGTGATAATGGACATATTGAAATTGTGAAAATATTATTAAATAACCAAAGAGTTGATATTAATAAGGCAACTAATAATGGTGAAACATCTTTTTATATTGCCTGCCAAAAAGGATATATTGAAGTTGTGAAATTATTATTAAATGATAAGCGAATTTCAATATGGAAGAAAACAAATAAAGGAAATAATGCGTTTGATATTGCAAAAACATATAATCATTCAGAAATAATAAAGTTGATTGAAGAAGTTGACACAGGTAACTCCATTAGGAATGAATTATAGAACAACAATAAATAAAATAAAAAATGGAATAGAACAAAGATATAGAGAATATTTAGAAACATTTCAAAGTTCTCCTTTCTTTTGTATTGAAAATGAACCAATCAACGAGGAAGATTTTCTCATTTTAAATGACTATTTGAAAAAGAATAACAACATCAAAGAATTGAGGTATTTTTATTTTCCTTTTTTGAAAAATAAAAATAAAATCTTTTAAAATATTTCAGATTAACAAATTGTGATTTGACATCTTCGAAGATTCTTAAAACCTTGAAAACTTTAATTTGGAAATATGAAAATTTACAATTGATCGATCTACAAAACATTGAGTATTTTTTATTTTCAGGTGTACGCTAAAATTCATTTCATGATAAAATAATTGAATAGAATCGATAATATTAAATTGGAATCAACAGAAGGATTAGAAATAATACCAATTGAAATTAGAAATCAAGGAACAAAATCAATTGTTCAATATATTTTAGATTTGGCAAAATCATCAAAACCACTTTATCGAACAAAATTAATGGTTGTTGGTTATGAAAATGTTGGAAAAACAACTTTATTAGATTGTTTATTTCCTTTAGCTGATGACATTCAAATTCCAAATTTTTTTGGGATCAATTATGAATATTATTTTGTACTTGAAGGAAAATATTTAAATCAATATTACCAAGGAGTATTTTATGAACAATATATACTTGAAAATAAAGAATGGAGTGTGATAAAAAAGAATAAAAAGAAATTATTTCAAGATAAAAACGATTATGGAATTGAAATTGAAAGAATTCAAGAACTAAATGAAATTGTTGAGTTTTACTTTGAAGACCAAGAGACAAGAGATAAATGGTTTGAAAGATTGAGGAGAGTGTCTTTAAATGCTGCAACTCATGGAATTGAAGTAAGTAATCATGTTTGGAAATCTTCAACACTTAATAAACATCAAAACAAAAACTTGGAATCAAAACAAAATGGAAATCAAGAAAACAAAGATAAAGATGATCATGTTGAATTTTCAACATGGGATTTTGCAGGACAATATGATTATTACAATACACATCATTATTTTTTATCAAATAGGTCAGTATTTTTAGTATTGTATCGAATGGATCAAGGAATTAAAGGATTGGAAAGTTTGGATTTTTGGTTAAAATCGCTTTCATTTCATTTAAATCAAAATTATTGTGATGAAAAAGGAAAACCATTTTATTCAATTATGATTATTGGAACATTTTTGGATTCAAAGTTTGTTTCAAATGATGATAAAGGAAAAGATATTCGAAAAAGAAGAGTTCAAGAGATGTATCAACAAAATGGATTAAAATCGCCACCATTTTATTTTGAAGTGAGTTGTTCAACATTGGAAAATATTGATGAATTAAGAGAAATCATTTTCAATATTTCATTAAATCATTCATATATGGGAGAAAATGTTCCAGTTGGATATTTAACAATTGAAAAATCAATCTATGAATTAAGGAAATTGAAACAAAATCATCCAATTATTGAAATTCAAGACTTAATTAATCATATTCAATCACAATATGAATCATTTGATATTGAATTTGTGAAAAGAGCATTAGGATTATTACATGAATGGGGAATTTGTATTTATTTTGATAAACCAAATGAATTATCAAATATTGTTGTTTTGGATCCTCAACATTTCACAAAAGTAATTTTTGGAAATTTATTCAAAGCAGATGAATCAACAAAACAAATGAGATTAAATGGAATTATTCAATATTCTCAATTATCAAATATTTGGAATGGACCAACAAAATTAATTGATACTTACTTATCTTTATTGGAAAAATTTGAAGTTTGTTTTATTTTAAAAGATCAACAAAATGGAGTTGGAGTTGGAGATAAAAATAAAAAGAAACTTGTAATTCCAAATTTACTGTCAGAAGATAAAACAAAAACAATTGAAGAGAAGTTAGAAAAGAAATGGGCAAAAACAATTCCAAGAGGAGAAATTGAAATTGAAAGAATATTTTCATTTAATCAAGTTCCAAGTGAAATGGTTTCAAGATTATTAGTTAGATTTCATGATAAAATAGTTGATAATATCATTTGGAGAAGAGGTGTATTATTAAAACATTTTGATGATGAGAACATCTTATGTTTATTAGAAGTTAAAATGGAAGAAAATTTATTTGAAATTAGAATTAGAGGAAAAGAAAGGAAAGAATGTTTAAAAATGATGAATTATATTTATGAAGAAGTGAAAATAGTGAGTAAGAATTATGGAGGAGTGAGATGGAAAGAATGTGTCAGATCGCCTCATTTTTCAAAAGGATTAATTAATTTGGATGAAGTAATTGAAGATTGTAAATTGGAATTAAAAGATAGAAAATTAAAATGTCCAATTACTCATTTTCCAATTTATGGTGAAGATTTATTATTCAAAACTGGTTTACTTGATACTTTGGATAATCGAGATAATTTTGGTATATTTCTAATTTCTTTTCTTTTCTTTAAATAATACGATAAATAACCAAAAAAATCAATCAGGAAATAATTATTGGAATTATAGTTATGAGAATCAAAATCAAAATGAAGGAAGTCAAAAAAGTGAAACAGAACCAATTTTTGAAAACTCACAAAAATTAAATGAAAAGGAATATGAAAAAGTTGAATACTTCCTTAAATTATTTGGATTTGATATTTCAAAAATTGATAAAGTTATTGGAATTGAAAATAAAAATTGGAAAAAACCATTTGAAGTTCGTGGACAACAAATCTATGGTCAACATAAAGATACTCCAAATTTATTTAAGAAAGAAGATTGGATGGAACAATCTGAACCAGAATTAAGAAAATCATTTATTCAATATTTGGGTGATTATATTTCAAAATTTAGACAAGTTGGATGGAATCATGGAAATAATGTAATCTATTTATTTATTTATTTATTTTTATTTTGTATTTTTTTTGAGATTTATTATCCTTTCTTTCAATTAATTAATTCAAAAATTGTAGTCAGTTGTAATTCCGATGGTTCAAGGAACAACTGAAGAAGCCGCTTGGAGAATTTGTTTTTTTTTTTTTTTTTTCCCTTTGAAATCCTTCATTCAAACATTATAATTCAAAATTAAAGCTGATCATGGATTTGGAACAGTTTGCACAGTTGATGCTGGCTACTATGCACAAGGTTTTTTTTCTTTCCTTTCCTTAATTTTCTTTTTTCTTTTTCTTTCCTAGATTTTGTCATTCTTTCAATTTAAATCTAATTCTCTTCAAAACCCAACAATAAAGGAGTTTATGTCACATCCAAAGCAAAGTATGCAGAGAAATATTGTAAAGAAAATCCCAAAATATTTGTGATTGGATTTGTGACAATTGGAAATCCATTGAACATCCTTTTAAAGATCAGAAAAATTATAATGGCAAACCTATAAAAACTGGTTATCAATCACATTTTACCCTTGGTATCCTATTTCCTTCCTCCTTGTTTTTCTTCTTCTTTCCATTTCTTTAATTCAACAATTAATTTTGACAATAAAATTTTTTTTACAAAATAGTTGATGGTCGAGATATTAATTCAGCTTTTCCAATCACCAATGTCGAGGAATTGAATGAAGATTGGATAGCTGATGAACTCGTTATCCAAGAATCAAATCAAATCTATCCATCATATATAGTGTATTATAAATAAACGAAAAATAACTTAGATACTTCCTCATTTTTCAATTTCATCAATTTGCTTTACTTTTGATCTAATAAAAATTCTTTCCTTCTTCCTTTATTTTGTCGTTCGAGAAAAAAAAAAAGAAAAAATTTTTTTGTCGAGCGGAATGAAGATTTTGGATCTCTATGAGGAATATAATGAAGGATTACTTGATGATTTCTACAATCGTTTCATGATTCCAAACTTTGGGATTTTTGAGGGAGAGATAGCAGATATTCAAGCTTTTAAAGAATATCTTGATCCTAAGCAAAGGAAGTTTCCTGCAGATCTCATTATGCATGTTATTCTCTTCATTGAAGATGTATTTTTAATTTTATTTATTTTTTTTTTACGATTTACGATTTCAAAATTAATTAAATCAATCATACATAGGAAGTGATTATTGGAGGAGTTGCTTGTGAATATTATCCAATCAGTAATTGTGGATTGCTTACTTACATTGCAGTTGATGAAACAAAAAGACGATCTGGGATTGGAAAGAAGTTAGTCGATGAAGTTTTAAGTGTGTTAAATCAACAGGCCATCAAAGGTTTTCTTTACTCTCGAATTCTCTTCTTTAATTCAAATATTAATTCTTATAGCGAACAAATCAAGATGTTCAGCAATCTTTTTAGAAACAAATTCAGATAAAGTATCAGCAGAGAAAGATGTCATGGTCCCTGCAATCAGACAAAAAGTTTTGGAAAACTTAGGATTTAAAATTTTAAATTTTGATTATATTCAACCTGCATTATCAGATGAACAAGATAAATGTTATGATCTTCTTCTTACTTGCCATTCATCATTTTTATCTGAAGAAGAATTAGAGAAAGGAGAAACAGAATTAGGATTAAGTAGTGAAATTATTTTAAGTTGGATGAAAGAATTTTTTATTGTTTTAATGGGAGAGCAATCAGTAGTATCGGATGAAGATTATTTAAAGATTCAAAAAAGTTTAACATCAACGAAATTTATCACATTGAAGAAAAAAAGTATAGAAAATCAAATAAATAGTTAGTAAATAAATAAATGAATGAATGATATTTTTGGAGAGATGAGTTTTGAATATTATTTATTGATCAATTCTTGGAAACAATATCGATTGAATATCAGGGACATCAAAATCCAGGATGGTTGTAGAGTCCGAAAGGAAATTTTCATCCTTTGAAATTTCTTTAGTGAGAATTAATTGACGAAGTAAAATTTCAAGTTTAGAAGAATTTTCAACTGTTTCTGGTTGTTTATAACCTAAATGCACACACACACAAAAAAAAGATTAATTAAATCGAAAAAGATAAAAGATAAAAGAAAAGTTACTTAAAATAACTTGATTTAAAGCATCTGCAACAACTGTTCGTTGAGCTTCAGCTAATAAATAAGCAACTGGCGATGTTTTTGGATCTGAATATGCAAGTAAAGCCACAACACTCTAAAATAAAAAATAAATAAAGTAAGTTCTTGGTGAGAAAAAAAAAAAAAATAGTAAAAGAGTAATAATGTCACCTCCAGAAAATCTTTATCAATTGCATTAGAAACTCTAAAATAATGACTTAAATTTGTTTGCATAAATTCTAAACTCTTTTGAGTTTCTCCACTTCGAATACATTCAATAAATTGTTGACACTTACAAAAAAATAACACACGAGATGCTTTCGAATTTGATGGTTCGAATAAATCAGGAAAAACTTCCCTAGTATACCGAATTGCAGATTCAATATCTCCTTTTAACACAAATGTCCTTATCGCTTTCAAAATTCAGAAAAAAAAAATTAATATCTGTTGTTTCCAAAAAAAGAGAATAAAAAAAAACCTTTCCGAACAGATAAAGTCTTTAATTCATGTTCATCTAAGAAAATTTGAGTTAAATTAAATTAGAAATTAGAAATAAAAATTAGAAAATAAGTAATTCTTACTATTTGAAGAATCATCAATACAATTTTGAGTTAAAGATTTAAAAGTATCTTCAAAACCATTATATAAGAGATATTGTTTAATAAGATCTATCATTTGACTGACATCAAAAGGAGTTTGTAAAATTGAATCTATAAATTTCTTTCTTTCTTCCTACAGATATGAATTTAATTTTAATTTTAAAATTTCATTGGAAAAAAAGAAAAAAGAAAATTAACCTCAAGATATTCATTCAAGTTAAATTCAAATGGGAAATTTCCAAAATTAACAGTTACTTTTTCATCAGGAGAATGAAGACCAATAGTTGGAAAATATTGAACATTATTTGAGACTTTTTGAAATGCAATTCCTAAAAAAAAATTAGAAAAGGAAATCCATAAATTTAAGAAATTGAATTTTAGGGAATAAAAAATCATAATAAAGCTAACCTAAATGTTTTCCATTTAAAGTATAGAAAATTTCTTGATTTGCAAAATGAAAACCACAACCAACATAATCTCCAACAGTGAATGTAGGTCCATAATCTTGTGCTTTTCCTTGATCATAAGCTTTTTTTCCATCTTCACCAATATATCCATAAGAGCTAAATAAATAGTAAGAATAACTTTTTTTTTTCTTTGACATAAACTTTAAAAAAAAACTTTATATCAAATCCAGGATATTTGTTTAATGAGAAATCAGAAGTTGATAAACCTATCCCAATTGTGCTATTATTTATTGATTTTTTTTTTTGAGGAGAAAAAAGAAGAAGCAAATTAGAGATCTTACGCCTTAGGTCCGGCTTCTTCAATATATATCTCAAAATAATATACTAATTCATCATTTGGAATTGGAGTACTTGATCGAATTGCCTTTTATTTTAAATTTTATAATTACATATTATTCTACCTGAAATGCGAATAATTAAACTTAAACTTACTCCAACATCATTTGAACGAGCACCTTTACCAGTATAACGGATTGTATTTTTATGAACTTGTAAATATCGAGAAGAATTTTGGTTAAGCTCTAAAATCCTATGCTCCATTTCTTCTCTAAATAACGATTAATCAACTATTGATTATAACATGATTAGTAAAAGAGAAAAGAAGAAAAAAAGCTCAAAGATATCTTTAAATCATACCAAGCAGGGAAAAAAAGAAGAAAAAAAATTCAATGCAAAGCACCAATTAATTTCAGCACCAACAGCAGCAACAGCGACTAATTTCCTATTTATTTTCCAAAAAGAAACAAACATTAAAGATGAACATTTTCAATTCAATACAGCATCCAAATATATGAAAAAAATTAAGAATCACATAAATACTTTATCAAAAAAAAATTCACAAAAATACAATTACAAAGAAAAATCACAATATATATTTTTTTTGTTTTTTGCAAAAATTGTGTTTCTTCAAAAAAAAAAAGAAAAGCAATATGGATTGGAATAATTAAGATGAATCAATAAGACAAACCTTTTTGAAAATCAATGAGAGAGCTGTTTTAAGTGTCTTGTATATATGTGAGAGTTAGTTATAAGTGTTGTATAAGTGTGCTACTGATAACTTGAGAACAGGCGATGAGTAATTGTGTTTTTTTTTTTTTTTTTTTTTTTATGCATCGATTCATAACAAACCAAATACTTTTCCACTCCAAACATCTCCAACATCATATCAATCACCTTCAATTCAATTCTCTTAGCAATTTTTCTCTGAAACTTACTTAATAACAACCCAAAGGAAATGATATTAAATGAATCTTGAGGAAATGAGCTTTCAATTCGTATGTTTCTTTTGAAATTTGATGGAGGATTCATGGAGAATGAAGCAATTTTGAACAAAATTCCTGAAGTTTTTTTATTGAGATTAATTATTGGATTAGATTGATATTAGAAATATTATTATGAACTCTTTGGAAGTTGTTAACTTTGAAGCCCATAAAGACAATGAATAGATTGTAATGTGTAGATAGATAGATGGATTTATGTTGGATTAGTTGAAGCTTTGAAAAAAGAATGTTGGAATGAATTCTTGTGAAATTTTCATAACAAATTAATTATAAAGAATGAGAGAATTAATTGAATCAAAGTCAAATATTTAAATAATAAATAATTACTAACTAACTCAACAATTAATTAGGAAAGTGATGGAATCAAAAGAACAGAAAGTAGATGAGAAAGAAGTGAATTTGAAAGGAAAAACTTTCTTACATCAATTGGGTGTTTTGTTTGATACTCCTGCTTGTGCTGTCCTCATTTTGAAGCTATTATCAACAATTTCAACTTCTTTTTTAAAGGTATTTTTTTAAAAAATGAATATTTATAAATTTGTTTGATATTAATAAATTAAAACTTCACTTTGATTGATGGATATTTGACATTAAAAGGTAACATCAAATGATGAGTTGCAACAAAAATTAACTGAATGGGATGGATTAAAAGATGACCAAACAAAAGTTGAAGGAATTAAAGAGAAAATGAAAGATATTTTAAAAAGAGTTGGTTGGGAACCTTTGAAAATTATCGCTGATATTATTTGCGTTAAAGAATTTGGAGGTAATTTTTTTTTTTTTTTTTTTCCAATTGAAAAAGCAAAATTGAAGAAAAAAGAATTAATCTTTTTCTTCTTCTTTCAGGAAATTTGACAAAATCTTTTACAGTTGAGAATAGAGATTTAATTGAAAGAAAAATTATTCATGGATTAATTTTTCTTGAAAATGAAGATGTAGACCCAAATCAAAATAAAAATGATCAAGCCACGCAAAATAAGAATTCAACGTCAAGGAAAACTATTTCAGATGAGAGTCAAAAAGAATCCGAGCTCTCAAACAAAGTTCACTTCCCATCTTCAATTCAAGAGACAACATTCTCTAAAACCTTAAGAAAACGTGATAATCCTCATCAAAATGATCAACCAACTAACACAAGAAAATTAAGAAGAAGAATTGAAAATGAATCAGAAAGTAATCAAAATACAAATTTGAATTATCTCTCAACTTCTAGTTCCCACCTCGCAATTTCAAGAACTGGAGGAAACTCAAATCCAAAAAATTCAAGTTCTAAAGTTCCTTCATTCCCTCCATCTAAGGATTCAAATAAAAATTCAAATTCAAATCATAACCAACTTAATCAAATTCCTCTATTTACAAAATCATCTAAAGAATTTCCTGTCGTTCAAAAAGATTTTATTCATGACTTATTCAAAGTTAGTTTTCTTTTTCTTTTTTTTCCTTCTTATTTTTTCTTATTTTTGTCAATTTGAGGTTAACTCCAATTTTTTTTTCTTTTCAATAGTCAGTTTCATCTCCAAAAGCCAAAACAAGATTTGATGGATTTGGAAAACCAATTTCTCGTCCAATAACATGTTTAATTATTCAAACTCCAATAAATCTCCAATAATTGTAAAATAAATAAAATTGAAACTCAAAAAATCTACCAAGACAATGATTTTCTAAACATTCATCAAATTTATTTTCTTCATTTCAAAATTACAAGAGATAGAACATAACATATCATTTTTCATTTATAATAAGAGTTCTTTTTGATTAATTTCTTCGCATTTTCTCGTGCTCTCATATTATTTTCATCAGAAAGATCTGAAACTTGTTTCTTTAATTCAATCATAACCGAACTCATCTCAGCAAGTTGTTTTTGAATTAATCTTAAGTCCTTTTGTTCATCTTCAGTGCTTTCTGAATGTAGTGAAAAAGTACGAAGTCTAGGAAACCATTCAATATTTTTTTCTGTGATCAATTTCTTGACATAGCTACGTCACATTTTTTTAATTAATGAACATTGAACAAAACTGAAAAAATAAAAGAAAAAAGAAAAAAGAAAAAAAGGAAAAAGAAAAAGGAAAGGTACCTCTCTGGTCCAGTATATTCAGTTACATCTTTCATTAAGAGATGCACAACAAAAAATAAATAATTCCATAAATTATGTTCCTTTAAAATATGTTCTTCAAAAGTAACGGTTTTGTGTTCAAAAGCAGATCTTTTTATTTTTATTTTGATTTAATTTTTTCATGAAATACCAAAAAAAAAAAAGATTTTTACCGATCAAGTCCACAAATAAAACAAGTATTTTTTCGATTTTCTTCTTTTTCATTCTTTTCCGCTCTCAAATCAGCAAATGTATCAATAATAACACCAAAAATCAAGTTAAGAGTAATGATAATTACAATAAAGAAAAATAATAAATCATAAATAACACGGAATGTATAAGTTGGATCACTCATTGATTTTTGTTTTAGTATGTCCCCTTAATTATTTTTATTTGTGTTTTTAATTATTTCTTTGAAAAAAAAAAAAAAAAAAAAAAAAAAAAAAAAAAAAAAAAATCAAATGTAAGAAAAAAAAAAAACCTATTCCTCCTCCATGTCTTAATCCTTCGTTTAATGTTGTGATTATACATGAAATTAATGTATCGCAAACTCTCTCATTTCCATTAGATTCTTTATTTTATTTTTTTAAAATTATTTTTATTTTTATTTTTTGAATGAAAAAA
>Ga0209960_1003253_pt1 | contig 14432 bp, 13 predicted proteins | sample ThiBiot_500_plan_2_FD_183947 | JGI IMG/M metagenome (GOLD analysis project Ga0209960, IMG submission 183947) | Wastewater bioreactor microbial communities from Cape Town, South Africa - Thiocy_expt_500_plan (SPAdes) | ecosystem: Engineered > Bioreactor > Thiocyanate-remediating >... | reverse complement strand
AATAAAGAAATTTTGAAAAAAAAAAAAAAAAAAATGGAAATGAATATGAATAAAGAAAATAATCAAAAAAAGTTTGAATTCTATTTATTTTCAATGATATTTACAAGTTTTTTTTTTTTCCCTTCTTTTCTTTTTTTTCTTCTTTTCTTTTCTTTTCTTTTCTTTTTTTTTTTTTTTCCCTTCTTTTTTTTTTTTTCTTCTTTTCTTTTCTTTTCTTTTCTTTTTTTTTTTTTTTGGTACATTTAATCAAGAGAACAAGGAATAGCTTCATCAGAAGGAAAAGAAGGAATAAGTAAATGAACTTGATCACTTTTAATAGAAGCAATAGTTCCATCAAAATCTAAAACTATTTTGGATAAATCTTTAAATATTGGATATTTAACTTGAAAGACTTGATGAGTTCGAGTCTCTAATGAAGGGGACATATTACATTCTAAGAGAAAACATTCCATTTGTTCATTTAACATCATATCTACACCAAGAATTTCAAAAAAGTTATTTTGACCAAGAGATTCATTTCTAAGTATTTTCTTTTCTCTAAGTGCCATTGTTGGTGCAGCAAAATGAATTGTATTAGCAATAACTTGATACATTTTATGAAATAAAGCATCACCATCAACATTTCTATTAAAATGAAGGAAAAAAAAAAAAGGAAAAAAAAAGTTACAAACAAAACTAAAAATTAAAGAAAAAAAATTAAAAAATTACCGATCTTTTAGATAATCTTTAAATCCTTCAAAAGTCATAAAGTGATCATCATAATAAGAAACAGATTTATCTGAGAGATAGTTTGAAATATGAGCTTCATAGGAAAGGTCAGATGAAGGAGATGAATATTCTTTGCTAGCAAAACGAAGATATCCTTTATTATGAACAACACAAACAACAGGTGAGAGACTGAGGATCAAGACAAAGAAACGAAAATGATACTTTTTGTTATTTACTAAATGAGGAGGATCAATATATTTCTGGAGAACAAAAGTTGAAGTATTATTCATTCCTTCAAAAGATGTAACTAAATTATGACCTTCTCCTCTTGCACCTAATATTTCTTTTTCAATCCAAGGAGAATGTCTAGCAAATAATTCCTTCAAATCACTTTCTGACATTGGAAGTTCATATGTTTCCGGAATAAATCCAAAATGTTCAGCTCCAAAACATTCTAAACCTAACTTTAATACTCGATTTATATTTCTCTTATTTGATAAAACATTAACTGATATGAAGTGATTCATTTTTTGACCAGGTGCAAAAGTTTTTGGCCATTTCTTTAATTCTAATACTCTTGTTGTCCAACACATTTTCCATCCTTTCGTAATTTCATCCTTTTCATTATAAATTCGTTTTGGTTTAACAATTTGAGATTCATTTATTTCAATACTTTCATCTTGATCTCTTTCCAAAGATAAATTTTCCTTTTCCTTTCCATTTTCTTTTTTCTTTTTCTCTTCATATTCAATCATATACTTTTCAATCTTCTCCTCTACTTGAATATCAAGATTATTGAGCATCTCTTTGATAAATTTTAATCTAGCTAATTGAACTTCTTCACCAATATAAGCAAACCATGGTTCTAAAAAAAGAAGAAAAAGTAAAAATTTGAATGTAGATTCTTTTTTAAAAAAATAATAACGAATTTGATTGAAGAAAGTGAATTGAACTTGAAACAATTCAATCCATCTTCAAAACTTTTTCAATCAATCATTCATTCAATAATTAAATGCTGAAAAGTTGAACAAAATTCAAAAAAAAAAAAAAATTCGAAAAAAAAAAAAATTCAAATCAAATAATCCAAAATTGAAATTTTAAAATAAAAAAATATAATTTCTGATTGTTATAATGAAATTATACCTTTAATTACTGGAGTCTCAGTTATAGGAATTGAGTCAAAGAAATCATCCCAATCATCAACAGAAGCCATGCGCACCTCCTCTCCCTGACTTTTTCAAAACAAAAATCTTTGAAATTGAAATCGATTCCCATTTCAAACTTTCGACTTTGAAAATCAAATTTTTTGAAAAGTTGATGATAGAAATATTTTTTTTAAAAAAAAAGTCTTAAAGGATCTTAAGTTTTAAAATTGTAATTAATTAATTCATATTATTGATGTTGGAAAGTTGTTATAAAATTTTTGTTTTTCAAAAATCAAAATCAAAATCTCAATAAAAAGAAAAAAAAATGGCGAAAAGAGAAAAAAAAAATTGTGAAAAAGAAAATTATTTTTTGGTGAAATAATTTGATATAAGTAATAATAATTCAATTTTTTCAATATTTTTATACTTATGATATGATTTGTTCAAAACAATTTTTTTAAAAACAATATTGATTACAATGATTGAATTTTTTAAAGTTTTCAATCAGTTTTTTTTAAAAAAAATTTGGAGTTTTTGAGTTTCTGTCCATCCCTAAAAATCAGGAAAAACAAAAAGAAAAACAAAATACAGACAACTCAATTGATTCAATTGATTCAAACCATAACTAACTTGAATATCAAACTCAAATCCAAATCCAAATTCAACATCACAATCAACTTTTTTCTAAAATTAAAATCAAAATCAAAATTATTTTTTTAGAATGGATGAAGACGAAGAGGAAGTCAACACGACTTTTAAAAACAAATTTTGGATTGCTATTACTTTTATATGTTCCTTGATATCATTCTCTGTTTCTATTGCTTTCATTGTAGTAAGTTTTTTTTTATATTGTTATTATTCAATTCAATTCAACTCCACATATTAATAATTCATAAAAATAATAAAAATAATAAAAATAAAGTCACAGGTTGATTGGAGTGCAACTGTATGGGTATTACTTATTTATTTTTATTTTTATTTGATTGGCTTTATTATTGTTTTATGGATATTATTTGTTTCAATTGCTTGTTTGTTAATGGGATTTATTTATTTTAGTCATTTTGTTGTGGATTAGCTTCGTTTTTGAATTTTTTGGAAAGATATTATCGATATAAAAAGAGAGATGTTGGAATTCATGATCATTCAAGATATTTAATTCTTATTGGATCAATAGGAGTTTCTGCATCATTGACTGCTATTGCATTGTGAGTCTTTCTTCTTTCTTTTTCTTTTCATTGTTTTAATGAAACTTATTATCAATGTTACAGATTTACACTCTTAACAATTTACGAAGAGAGATCCTTTTTTCCAGATGGATATGCTATGTCTTTAACATGGGTATCAGTTTTTTTTTATTTTATTATCCTTTTTTTATTATTATTATTTTATCAATAATAATAAAAAATAATTTGAATCATTGAATAATAATTATTATCAAATAATAAGGCAACTTTTACATTATTTTGGAGTGTACTTCTTATTCACTATGCAAATCAATTTCACATATTTCGAAAATATTCACCTTTAAATGCCAAATTCATCTTATTTATCAGTGTTATTGGAGCTCTCATTGGATTAGCTTTTGTCTTTGTTTTTTCTTTGGTTTCTTTTTATTTTATTTTATTGTTTATTGTTTATTATTTTTAATTTTAATTTTTCAAACTAACTAAATAACTTTCAATTAAATCAAAAAAGAAATTTTTCAATCCTTATGTTATTGGTTTTGGTTCTCTGATATTTACCTTGGCTAGTTTAATTGTATTTGAAATGAGTTATCGACAATATTGTATTGTTCGAAATAAAACAACTCATAATCATCTGATAATATTATTTATTTGTGGATTGTAAAATTTTCTTTTCATTTGATTTTTTTTTTTTTTTTTTTTTTAAATTTTAATTTAAATTTAAAATTTTTTTTTCCTTTTTTTTTTTTTTTTTTTTTTTTTTTTTTTTGATTTTAAAATTTTTTTTTTATTTTATTTTTTTTTTTTTTTTTTTTTGAAATTTCAATCGAAATTCAAAATCATTTCTTCCTTCTTCTTCTTCTTCTTTTTTCTTTCTCTTTTAGATTAGGTACACTTACTGGGAAAAGTGGACTTATTTTCATGCTCTTTCGAGGAAGGGAAAATCATCATCATTGGTCACCTGAAGGTTATACTATTGCATCCGTTCCAGCAGGAATTTCAGAGATTTGGGGATTTGTTTTGATGTGGATAGTTTTGTATTATAGAGCAACTGAATTATCGGCAGATTTATTTTTGAAAACATCAGTTCATGAGTACACTTCTGTTCCAAATCCTGAAGATGATGTTGAAGAAAAAAAGTCGATTGTATAAAAATTAAATTTGAAGTTTTTTTTTTTTTTGATTTTTATTTCTTTTTCAATCTATCTTCCACTGATCACATTTAATAAATTGCAAGTAACGATCACTAAGAAGAACAATGAGTGAGTAGATTAAAGCAGCATCTATATCTTTTTTTTTTAAAGAAAAAAGGGATAAGTTTTGTTTGAGAAAAAAGAAATCAAACAAAGAAAATTTCACCAAGTTGTCCAAGTTCTATTCTCAATTTCATCTTTGTTTCATTTGGATTGTCTTCAAAAGATTCTAATAATTCAACAATCTTTTGATAATCTTGTTTTTTTCTTTCACATTCTTCCTCTTCACTTTCATCATATTCATTTTCAATGTTTTCTCCTCTTTCTCTTGCAATTGCAATCAAAGGTTTTAGGAAGTGATTAACTGATTCTATTTCTCTCCTGCTTGCCAATAATAATTTTACAATATCAATATGTCCATTTTCACAAGCACCATAAATCGGTGTATGGTCCCTAAGCTCAACATCAACATCAACTCTTTCATCATCCAACATTAATTTTACAATTTCAGTTTGTCCACATTCACAAGCAGCATAAAATGGTGTCCTCCCAGAACAATATTCAGCTTGTTCAACATCAATTCTTCCATCATCTAATAATAATTTCACAACTTCGAGATGTCCTTCTTGACAAGCAATCCCCAAAACTGTTGCATCAACATGGATATTACATCTCCCATCTTCTAATAATAACTTTACTATTTCTGAGTGACCATTTTCACAAGCAACATAAAAAGGTGAATTTGCATAATGCTCCTCTTCTTCACCAACATCAATCCTAGGATCATTTAATAATAATTTTACAATTTCAGTCCTTCCATATTCACAAGCAACATAAAATGGTGTCTGACCAAAGTTACATATTTTATTGATCGCAACTCTTTTATCATTTAATAATACTTTTACAATTTCAATGTGTCCATTCTTACAAGCAAGATAAAAAGATGTATAACCATAAGGTGTCCAACCATCGCCATCGCCATTTGGTTTATTGATATCAATCCTTTCATCATTTAATAATAAGGTTACAATTTCAATGTGTCTATTTTCAAGAGCACTATGAAAAGGTGTCCAACTATCTTCATCTGCTTTATTGATATCAATTCTTTCATCATTTAATAACAATTTCACAATTTCAATATGTCCATTTGAACAAGCAATCCAAAAGGGTGTTGAAGGCGTAGTAGCATCACCTCCATATTCATTGATGTTAATTTGTTCATTTTGAAGTAATTTTATAACATCTTGAGCTTTTCCATCTTTACAAGCAATCCAAAGTTGTTCTTCCATTTAGATTTCTAAATTATTCTATTCCTAATTTTTTTTTTCAAAAAAACTCTTTCATATTTATAACAACCTTTAAAAGAGAGATTAAAACAAAAAAGGGTCATGATCAAGTTCAATTCAAACTTTTACAAAAAAAGGGATCTAGGGATGATGGGACAAGGTTGTGATTTGTTATTTCTAAATTATTTTGATTACAATTTTGAAACTACTTGAAGCAAGGAATTAAAATTTAAAAAAAAAGGAACAAAGTTCATTAAGATATAGTCTATTATTTAAAATATTAACAACAAAGTTATGTGAAAGCTGATTCATAATTTAAAGGTGGAACACGAGCAAGAAGAGTTTGCTTAAGTTTTGGTGGTCTTTGTTTAGTTTTTGTGAAACCCTCTGGAACATCAAGGTATATCCTGGAGAATTCAAGAATCTCTTTTGCAGATGAGTTATGATCTAAATCTCCAAATTGATATGTATATCTTCCTTCACATGAAAAGGCGATTGAATTTGAATGATAACAAGTACTTAAACATTTAATTGGTTGAATGTTAATTTCATCTTTGAGGTCACTCTTTTCAAATTCACTTACAACTTTTTCATATAAAATTTCTCCTGTTGTTTTAATTTTCTTCTCTTTCTTTTCCTTTTTCTCCTTCTTTTTCTTTTCTTTTTCTGTTAAATTCTCTTCTCCTCCTTCTTTTCCTTCTTCTTTTTCTTTATTTTCCTCAGCATCTAATTTGGCTTCTTGGACTTCTAATTTAAGTTCTTTGATTACACCAGGTTTGATATGTTCTTGAAGATCTTCGATTGGACTGGGTTCCTAAATGAAAAATAAATTAGTCAAATAAAATAAAAATGAAAATCATTTAATTCAAAAAAAAAAAAAAAAGTCAAATTAAAAATTACAGAGCGAAGTAAATCTTCAATATCAACAGGATCTAAATATCTATTAATTGCCAATTCACATTTTGTACAAACAAACAAAGTAGGTTTCCCTTTACAAGGTCTTTCCTCTTTAGGTGTTGGTGGTTTTTCTATAGTATTTGTAAAAACTTTAATCTTTTTTTCTTCTTTAGTTTCTTTTTGCTCTTCCTCTTGAGCTTTCTTTTCTATTATTTCATCTGATACTTTATTATTTACAATTTCTTGGATTTCTTGAAATTTTTTTGCTTGAATTTCAATCTGTAATATAAATTGAATTGAGTATTAATATTTAAAAAAGAAAAAGAAAAAGAAAAAGAAAAAGAAAAAGAAATTACCAAATCACATTGATTATGATTTTCTTGATTATCTTCTTCTTTTGTTTGATTTTTATTTTTGTTTTCAAACATTTTGAATAGATGTATCACAAGATGTACTAAAACTAATAAGACTACTAGTTTTGATAGAACTTTAAAAGGTAAATCATTTTCTATAAATTCGAACATCTTTTGGAGAATCATATATATTAAACTATTCTAACAAGAAAAGAAAAAAAAAGTTAGATTCTTGTTATATGAATGAATTTTAAAAACATAAACATAAACATCAATCGAGAGGATATTAACAAAACTTCAAGATTCAATATTCAACTTCAATGTTATTCAATGATCAATGGTTAACATAAAAAAATCACAATTAAGTGGTTTGAGGTTGTGTTTAATGAGGGATTTCATTTCCTCTTCTTCCTTCCATGTAAAACACCTCAGATTTCTCACTCATATCTAAGTTAACAATATCTATTCGTAATGTATTCATAAAAAGAAGTTAGAAAGAGAGATATTGAGCAATCAAATCGAAGAAGAAGAAGAAGAAGAAGAAGAGAATTTAAAATTTTCAATGACAATTATGTTTTTTTGAGGAATAAGGTGGAGTGAACAAACAAACAAACAAAAAAGCATTTTATTCACTTCTTACAATATATGAATTCTAAAAAAAAAAATGATCATAACATAGTCTACACAACTCAAATTCTTCATTATTAATAATATTATTTGATTCATGAGTCAATGAAAAAATAGTTTAACAAAAAAAAAAAAATTGGGGTTCAATTGATTCCAGATAGATGTAGGACCTATCTCTTTTGATGGGGTTCAAATAATGCAAATAAAGAAGATCAAACAAAACTAAAAAAACAAGAAACAAAAATATAGATTTTGATAAAACAATATTTGGATCTCAAAAGCTTATCTATTCTCTTGATTATATAAGTTTTGTTGAGAATGAAAACTTTTGAAAAAAAAAAATCTCGTTGTTTTTCCTAAAAGAAAAAAAAAAAAAAAAAAAAAATCTCGTTTTTTTTCCCAAAAAAAAAAAAAAAAAAAAAAAAAAAAGTTTGGGTGTATTTATACACAATATTTCCGAGGGTTAGGTGGATGAAAATGACGTCAATCAAAGGAGAGAAAGTGATTATGTTTTGTTTGTTTTGTTTTGGGCGAACTTTTTTTCTTTGGTTCGAAAAATTGCTGATCATTGATCGGTATAAAAATCAGGAATCAACCATTTATTCATCATAGATATAGGAAGGTGATTTGAAAACAATCAACCTCCAAACATTGTTTGAAACAACTTTATATTGAACCGAGCAAAAACAAATTGATTGAAAAATGTTTTATTGAAATTTATTTACAGGGATTTCCCTTGAGAAACTTTGTGAGAAAAAGATATCAACGAACTAACTCATCATTGTAATGTCATTTTCACTTCAAAAGCAGATCACTTCAACCAAACGAAATCAAAAATCTTGGAGGTTTGATGGATTTTTTGAACAAGCTAAGCCACAATTGTCGAATGTGGAAGTTGAAATTCGTATGATTCCCAGCTTGCTTTTTTTCAAACCTTAGAGTTTTCCATCAAACTTCCATAATCCCCTCAAAGAAAAAACTTGATGGAGTTTCAACTTGGAATCATTAAAAGTTGAAACTCAGGAATAATATTTCTCTTCACTTGATTCTCAATACTCTTGAACAATAAATCTCAATTAATGATTTCCTTTTTCCTCTCCAAATATTTCTGATCTTCAAGTTGATAACAATTCCAAAGGAGATTCTGTATTGCGAAATAGAAAAAAAGAGGTCAATAGGTTAATTAGAAGTTGAAATTGAAATTAAGATTACCCTAATGTTTATTTAGTTCTCATGAGTCTGATTTTCAACCTGATGAAGGAAGAAACACTTACAAAAGTAATCAATCAAACTTGATGGATCCAGGGCATTTTATCAATGGTTTGAAAAAGCTTGAAGTTTGGATGCCTTGCACACCTAGTCCTTCAAAACTTACTCTTGCAGCTCTATTTTTTTTTTTTTTTTTTTTGTTAATAGAAAATAACAATATAATAAAATAAGCAAAAATAAAATACTTACAAAACCTTTGAAGCTTCAAGCTCATCTTCTTCTGTTGTTTGAGAATCCAACTTCCGATTTTTTCTAATTTTTTTTTTTTTTTTTTTGGTTCAAAATTCTCAGGCACTTCAGTTCATTTCGTGTCATGGCCAGTAAACTCTTATATATAACCCTTTATATATCAACTCTTATAACTCTTATAACTCTTTCAAACTCTTTATATTTTGTATTTGTATCATAATAGTTTCATTTTTGTTAATTTGGATCTCTCTCTCTCTCTCTTTTTTTTTTTTTTTTTTTTTTTTTTTTTTTTTTTTTTTTTTTGCAGTCAACTTATAGCTTATTCAACTTAGAAATGTTAAAATGAATAAGTTGTTGAAAGTTATTAATTAAGAGTTATTTATTTTATTGATTTATTTTTTGTTCCTTTCACTTGAGAAAATAGAACGAAAGTTTTTTATAATTTCTTTTATGATTCAACATTGAAATGGAATGAAATAATATTATTGAATTCAATTTGTTAATTTGAATATTTCTTTTATTTTATTCTTATTTCTTTTGTTTCTGAAGTTCAACTTATTCCTTATTTGATTAATGTCTTTGACTAATGATTAATTGATTTATTGAAATTTTTAGGTCTACGCCCAGTCGTTGTTTGTGGTCCATCAGGGGTTGGAAAAGGAACTCTTTTGAAGAAACTCTTTGATGAATTCCCAGATCAATTCGGACTTAGCATTTCTCGTACTTTTCTTTTTTCTTTTTCTTGATTTTTTTATTTAATCAAAATCATGAAATAAATAAATCTAAAAGATACTTCAAGAGGCCCAAGACCAGGAGAATCTCATGGAGTTAATTATTATTACTCAACTAGAGAACAAATGACTGAAGATATTGCAGCTGGAAAATTCATTGAAAATGCAGAATTCTCTGGAAATATGTATGGTACAAGTATTCAAGCTGTTAAAGATGTTGCTGATAAAGGAAAAATTTGTATTTTGGAAATTGATGTTCAAGGTGCACAAAGGTAAAATCCCTCTTTCTCTTTTTTAAAAAAATCAATCTGAATTAAAAGAATGAAATCAAAATAATAATCAAAAATAGTGTTCAAAAATCAGATTTGAACGCAAAATTTGTATTTATCAAACCTCCAAGTTGGACAGAACTCGAAGGTAGATTGAGAGGTAGAGGTACTGAAAAAGAAGAAGATATTCAAAAAAGATTGAACACAGCCAAAGGAGAATTAGATTTTTGTGATTCTTCAAACTTATTTGAACTCGTCATCGTGAATGATAGTTTGGATGAAGCTTATTCAAAATTGAAAGAATTTATCCTTTCAAAATAAATTATCAATATTTGAGGACATTAACTTTTTTTCTTCATTATGAAACTTGATTCAAGAAATTCAAATTGAAAATCATCCAAGCTTTAATAAAAAAATAAAATAAAAAAAAGAAAAAGAAAAGAAGTGATAATTACATTTATAAAATACAAGACAAAGAGTTAAGAAAAGGAAAAGAAAAGAAAGAAAGAACTTTTTTCTCCAACAATTATTCGATATTTTCCTCTCCAACTTTGATTTTGATTTTTGATTCTCACATTCTTGGAAAATATCGAATAATTGAAGCAATTATCCTTGTATTTATTTATTACATGAAGAAAGTAGTTGATCTTTATTTCATTTCAACTTGAGAATCAGTTCCAAGCTTTTTTGGCTGATTACTCTTTGATTTGTTCTTCATTACAATGAAAATAATTAATCCAATGATTAAGAGAAGTCCAACAAAACCTCCAATGGCAATTCCAATAATTGCACCTGTACTAAGGTTTGAAATTGATTCACATATTAATTGACTTGATTCACAACATGATTGAAGTGAATTGGTAAATAATTCTCCAATTGAATCTTTCAATTCTTCAAAACATTCCATTTCTTGATATTTTTCAATTACTTTTTTACATTGATCATTACATTCAGATACACAATAAGATTTCAATTCAAGAATTGCTTCATTTTTTAATCCTTCAATTGATTCACATCTATTATTTATTTATGAATGAAAATGAAAGAAAAAAAAAAAAGAAAAAGAAAAAACAAACCCAAAATGACCAAGAGTGAAAAAAATTAAAGTTGAAGATGAAAGACCATTTGAATCAATTGCAATTAATTCTAAATCTGGAATCTCATTTGATAAATACATTTGTTCTGATATTTTGAAATCAAATGACAATATTGGTTGTTCTGAATTTAATGTTCCTAATAAACTTGTATTTGAATTAACAATCACATTATCTCCATCTTCATCAATCACTGAAAATTGAATACTAACTTCTTCTGTTAATTTAACAATATAATTATCCATTAAATTCATAAATTGAGGTGGTGAATTTAAATCTGATTTCAATTCTTCATAAATATTTCCAATTTCTAATGAAAGTTGAGATGCCAAAATATTTTGAGTTTGTGAAACATCAAATAAACATGCATCAAAATCAATATTTGATCCAATACATCCTGATCTTGCTTGATTCTCAAATTCAATACTTGAAAAATCAATTTCAAAATTTGGGGTAAATAAATTATCATTAAATGAATTGAAATTGGTTCCATTTGAATAAATAAATAAGGATTCATTTTCATTAACCATATATTTCAATCCAAATGATGAATGAAGTGTTTCAAAATCAGATGTAATTGGAATAATATTTCCATTTCTTAAAATAAAATCATCATTTTTATTTCCATTCCAATTTCCTAATAATCCTCTTGTTTTGGATTTCAATGAATTTGGAAGTATCACAATTAAATTTAACATTGAATATTTTGAAATAATTATTAATGAAACTTGAGATAATGGTAAAAGAATTTGATATTTTGAATCTTCAATTCTTGATATTAATATTCCATCTTGTGAAGTAAATGAATTTCCAATTGATATCATTTGTGGATTTTGTGAATCTTTTAAAAATATATTCATATTTCCAAATTGATCCAAATAAATTGAAATTCTTGAATTTCCATCTTTAATTGAAATTGCTGATAATATTGTGACTAATTTTGTTGGTATTTGTTCAAATCTTCCTTGAATTGTTAATCCATTTGATTCAAGAATATTTTGATCAAGATTATTAATTTGTTCCAAAAAAATGAATTCTCCTTTTCCATTAAATCTCCAAACTTGTTCATCAAATGTCAAAAAATGTGGATCTCCATAACATATTCCTACTTTTGATGTTAATGTTGTTGATGTTGTTGATAAGGGTAAAGTTGAAGGTAAAGTTGATCTCTTTTTCTTCTTATTTTTATCTACTTTCCTCTTTGATTGAAACAAATCACAATTATTCGATTTAACACAACAAAATATTCTTGGTAAAATATCTCCAATGAAATTCTTGATGGATTGGAAACTCCAACCATTTTGAATTCCATAATTATCAATCAATTTTGTCATATCAGGTTTTCCACTTCCAGTAAACAAATAACAACATTTAATTTGAATATTTTGTTGGACCTGCAGGTTGTAAGTTGCACATTCATCAAATTTAGGATATAAAAAGCAACTCAACTGGGTATCTCTATTACAATTTGAATCTGTACTAAATTGGGGATTCACAGTTGGTGGTAAACTTGGACAACTTATTGCTGGTTCAACCAATATTTTATCTGTTGAAACAAAATTTTGACAAGTTGAATCATAATCAAATCCACTTTGAATTGGTAAAATAAATCTATTAATTGATTTATAAGTTGAATCAATTGATAATATATGAAGTGATGAACTCCATACAAAGTTATCCACATTCAATGTAATATTCATATTTCCATTATTTGATCCAAAAGTAACATTCTCATTAACAACAATTAATTCTGGTTGAATGGAAAAATCACCAACATTCAAATAATTCCAATTCCATTTATATAATTTAATTGTAACTGAACTTTCAGATCCAAATTGGGTTGAATCCCATGAAATTGATTTTGGTTGTCCAATTGTGAAAATATAATTATCCAATGTTTCAACACTATTTGGAATAAGTTGATCTGATTTTGAATAAAAAAATGATCCAATTTTAAAATATTCTCCATTTTGATAATCAACAATTGAAATTTTGAAATCGATATAAATATCTAAAGTATGATATGGTGATGATTTACAATAATATTTTCCATTATTTGAATTAAAAACTGATGATACTTGAATCTCTCCAAATAAACATTTTAAATTTTCTTGAGAAACTGTAATTCCAGAAGGAATGATAATTTCAATTGGTAATCCACCAAGAATTGAATCTGTTTTTGGTGAAAAATCAAAAATTGGAGTATTACAATCTGTTCCTTTCCAACCTAAATTGCACTTGCATTCAAGATTATTAAATGAATTAACAAAACAATATCCATTAATACATCCACAATTTGATAATTGAGAACAATCATTTCCTTCATATCCATCATCACAATAACAATATGGTGTCGGGAAAGAATCTAAACTTAATTCTGTGAATAAACAAGTTCCATGACCTGAACAATCATTTAATGATGAACAATTTGGTGGTTCACAATCTCCATTTGAATTTCTTGCTTTTCCTTCATCACATTTACTTTTACATTCTCCTGTTTTCAAACTTCCTATTTTATTTTATTGTATTTATTGATTATCAATATTAGTGAATTCTAAACAAAAGAAAATAAAACCATCAGAATTAGTTGAAGTAACAAGATCAAAATCAGAAGGACAAGAAGTACATTGATTTTGATTTGGACCAAAACAATTTAAACAACTTGAATGACAAGTAAAACATGTTGAACATTTTGGAAGTGGGTTTTGACAAATTGGTGAAAAAATTAAACTCAAAAATGAATTATCAAAAGGACAATAACATCCTCTTAAATTGGATCCAAGAACCATTCCACCCATTGAATAACATTGTTTACATTTATTTATACTCAAATTTCCACATTCTAAATCACATCTACATTCTGCTGTCCCAAGTTTTTCTTTTTTTTTTTTTTATATTTGATTTAATTATTTTAGATAGAAAAAGAAAATCAATAAAAAATACTTGAACAAGGATTTCCATTGATAGTTTGATTCCAATGACCAGTTAAATTACAATAAAGTGTTGGACTTCCATAATATAATTCACCACATTTTCCCAAAGCTGTATTCCCTGCCAAAGTGATTGGATAATTTGCATTTCCAAGGGTAATTGGTGAACATTTGGTGGCTGGAAATAGATAATAATCCAAAATTCAATCAAAGGGCATAGAAATCAAAAAAGAAATACCTGTGCAATTGAAACCATTTCCTTGATATCCAGATTTACATATACAAAGTTTGAAGGATAAATTGTAAAGATATATTGGACATAAGGTTCAAGATTATCAACAATTGTTGAATTGATATTTCCAAAATCATTTGAATAAATTAATGTTCCATTTGTATAAGTTTGAATTAATCGATACTGAGTTGCTCCTTGACTTGGTTGCCAACTCAGTTCAAATGTTGTGAAATTAATTCTTATTGATTGAAGTAATGATGGTGCTAAATAGATCATTTTTTTGTTTCTAAATTCTTTTCTTTGAAATTACTGAATTAAAAAAAAA
>Ga0209960_1003252_pt1 | contig 14433 bp, 10 predicted proteins | sample ThiBiot_500_plan_2_FD_183947 | JGI IMG/M metagenome (GOLD analysis project Ga0209960, IMG submission 183947) | Wastewater bioreactor microbial communities from Cape Town, South Africa - Thiocy_expt_500_plan (SPAdes) | ecosystem: Engineered > Bioreactor > Thiocyanate-remediating >... | reverse complement strand
CAAAAAAAAAAAAAAGAAAAAAAAAATGAGAATTGTTTCTCATCAAAATATAAAATGAAATGAAACGAAATAAAATAAATAAAAGAAAAAGAAAAAAAATAAAATAAAAATAAAAATAAATAAATAAATAAAAAGTTATCAAATTGAATTTTATTATTAAATCAAATATAAAACAATATGAACAAATAAACAAATGAACAAGTGAATCTAATCAACAAAAAAGATTGAGATTCATTAAAGGCATTTTCTATGAACAATAGAAGGACCTGATTCTTCATACTCTTGATTTGAAATCCACATTTGTTCAAAAGTTGAAAGGGATGCAAGAATTGAGCCTCCAATCCAAACAGAATATTTTCTTTCAGGAGGAGCCACAACCTTAGGTTTCATGGTTGAAGGAGAGAGACTTGAAATTTCTTTTTGTAATCTTTCAGATAAACCAGGAAGCATTGTAGTTCCTCCAGATAAAACAATATTTCCATAAAGATCTCTTTTGATATCTAAATCACATTTTTGAATGGAGTTGAAAGTGAGTTCATGAATTCCTCCAGCTTCCATTCCTAATAATGATGGACTAAATAATGTTTCTCCACATCTGAATCTTTCATTTCCAATTGTAATAATATGACCATCTGGAAGTTCATAACTTTTTTCTAAGCAAGATGAAGTAGCTGAAAGTTCCATATCCCTTTCAAAATTCATTGAAACAAAGCAAAGTTTTTCCTTTAAATCTCTAACAATTTCTCTTCCAGCAGTTGTGTGAAATGAGTAGCCTCTCTCAGTTAAAATTCTTTGAAGATATCCTGTCAAATCTCTTCCAGCCAAATCCATTCTTTTAATAGCATGAGGGAGAGAAAATCCTTCATAAATTGGTACTGTATGAGTAACACCATCTCCTGAATCCAAAACGATACCTAAAAATAATAAAGAAGATCAAAAAAGAAATTAGAAAAAAAAAGAAAATAGATAGAGAAAAAAAAAAATCTTTTAAAAAAATAAAAAAATAAAAATAAAAAAGAACCAGTTGTTCGTCCAGATGCATAAAGAGAAAGGACAGCTTGAATAGCAACATAAAAAGCAGGAGTATTAAATGTTTCAAACATGATTTGAGTCATCTTCTCTCTGTTAGCTTTTGGATTCATTGGAGCTTCAGTTAATAAAATTGGATGTTCTTCAGGTGCAACTCTGAGTTCATTATAAAATGTGTGATGCCAAATCTTTTCCATATCATCCCAGCTTGTAACAATTCCATGTTCAATTGGGTACTTCAATGACAAGACACCTCTATGAGCTTGAGCTTCATCTCCAATATAAGAATCTTTTTGTCCCATTCCAACCATGACTCCTTGAAATCTAGGTCTTCCAACAATAGATGGGAAAATAGCTCTTGGTGCATCTTCTCCTGCAAATCCAGCTTTGCACATCCCAGTTCCATTATCAATAACAAGTGGAGTATAATCGTCGCTCATTTTTGAAATCCAAAAAGTTTGTTAAAGTGTAAAGTTTTAAAGATTATAAATAAAAAGTTATGTTGAAATTGTTTTTTGATTTGAAATGCAAAAGTAGAAAAAAAATAACTAAAATAAAAATGTAGTGTTGGTGTAGTGAGTTGTAAAGTAGTGTTTTTTGGTGTTGTTTTAATTAATATTATTGAATTATTTCATTTTGGAGTGAAAGAGAGGAGGTATTTATAGAGAAGTTGAGGTTGAGTCAAAGTAATCATTTTTCGATTTAGTTCTGAAGAAACCCGCCATTTTTCTGCAGAATTCTATTTTGATTTTTGATTTTTTGATTTTCAAAAGTTTTTTGTTTTTGATTTCTTCACAGGAAAACTTGAAGTCGGATAAATTTGAGGTTTTAGTCGGCTAATGCGAAAAAATTTTAGCCGACTGAGGAATCAGGGAAAAGGCTGATAAAAAGAGCCTTTTTAGCAAAACGCATTTTTGACAAAATTTTGAAAATTTTTTTTTTCGTTCTGATTTTAGTCTGCTAGAAAATATTTTGAATGCTAAAACATTTGAAATAGTATTTTAATCATCTTTTTTTCAAATAGAGATTATTCATTTAACCTTCTAAAATAGTGTGATATTCTAGGGGGATTATTCGTATTTGGATGGTCCATAAAATGCATAAAATGCATAAAAAGATAAAAATAGAAACAATAAATGTTTTATTGAGAAGTATTAAGTATAAATAATTGATTGCCTTGATAGAAGATAACAAAAGAATGGGTAATTTGAGTCCATAAGTTTCAGAATAATGATGTCTTCAAACTGAGAAAGATGATAGAATTGAGTCACAAAAATCATTGGAATCAGGATGATAGAAGTAAGCATCAAAGTTTCATAGGCTAATAATAATAAAAAGAAATATTAGAACAAGAGAAAAAAAAATTTTTTTTTGTTTTAAAAAAAACTTTAAAAAAAATCTTTAAAAAAAAACTTGATTTTTTGAAAAAAAATGAAGAAGTAAAATGAAGTGAAGAAGAAAAGGAAAATAAAATACCTTATGCAATTGATGAGATTAGAGAGAATAAGGACCAAGCATTTGGTGTTTCACCTTCATATTTTTTATACATTATTTAGTTAGTTAAACATTTATGTTCAAAGTATTGATAATATTACCTTCTATTTCATTTTTCTATTATCTTTCTCAATTTATAAGTGTCACCTCATGAGCTTATTTATCAGTTGAACTAATGATGAGAATAAAAATAAAAATCCTCTTTAGAATTTAAAGAATATTAAATAATAATAATAAAGAAAAAAAAAGGAAGAAAAAAAAATCAAAAAAAATCAAAAAAAAAAATTTTTTTTTTAAAGAAATAAAAATTATCACCTCTCTCAGTGCAATATTGTAATGAAAATAGGTTTAAATGATCAGATTTCTTTCTTCTATTATCTTTATGAAGAATGAAGAAAGTTCGTTATTTTTTTATGAAAAAAAAGTGAAAAGGAATTGTTTTTATGAAAAAAAAAGAAAGAAAAGTGAATGCAAAAATTGAACAAAAGAGTTTTTTTTGTTTTTTTAAAAATAATAAAATAAATAAATACTTGACTTCAAGTGAAAACAGAAGATCTTGAATGAGAAAGTTATTTGATCTAAAAGCAAATCTTTGTTGAAAAAATTATTTTTTTTTTCTGACAAAGAAATTTTTCTCAATAAAAAGAAAAATACAAATATTTGATAAAATTACCTTGTTTTACTTTCCTTTAATGAAAATTCTCGAAGTGAAACTATAGAATTCTATTCTGTTTGCTCAAGTGAGGATCTCTATTCATCTCTTCATCTCACTTACCCAAAAGCTAATTTTATTTTTGAGGAAAAAAAAAAAAAACATGGCGGAGGAAGCAAAGAGAAGAGGTTTTTGTTTGTTTGTTTCAATTGAAATTCAATATCAATTAAATGTTTACTTCAAATTCAGGACCAATTTCAATGAAATAAACATTGCATTAGATTTATTGTATGGAATATAATGCAGGATATGAAAGAGATACTTGGAGAACAAGAAAGAAATGGGAAGGAACTTTTTCAAATTCAGCATTTACAGTAATGAGGAAGTGACAAACATTCAATTTATCCTTCAAGTAAACAAAAAACCTCTGAATTCTTGGATAAATCTTTAATTGGGTCAATTGAGTCGTTGGGGTACGTCAAGAGAGTGTCTTTTTCAGAAATTTGAACAAAGTAAATGTCATCCATTCTTGATAAAATTTAACTGTGACACTTTCTATTCAACAGAGATAATATGTTAGTTTAGTTATTAGTTCTATTGTGAGTTTGTTGGATTTTATTTTTAGTGATACAAAATTTCAAGTTGAATCGAATGATCAAAATATTTTTCTTTGAGAAATGAGGAAAGAATCACGGAATTCAGTGGAATTGCAATTCAAAAAGTAGTGTAATATATGAAAGTGAGAACGAAAAAGTGATGTGAGAAATAATGAAGTGATGAATAGAGATGTTTTAGATTGATGATGGTTTTATGTTAGTGTCAACTTCCTATAAAGTATTGGATTGAGAAAAAATAAAAAATTATAAACTTACTATAATTCTTGAACACAATATAATTTGTCAATGATTATAATGGATTTATGGTGTATATTTTCAAATATTTCTGGGGAAAAAACAAAATTGTTTCTCAAATCAAGAAATCTGAAGAAATTAAAAAAATTTGAATTTCTCAAATTAAATGTCTCAAATATCTCAAATTATGTCCACATACTTTAACAACAATATCACCTTTAATTATGTTAATATCACAAAGTAGCTTCAATAAGATTTGGATTTCAAAATATGAAATTAACTCTCTGAATAACTTCTCCTTTCAATCAATTAATTGACTCGAACAACTCGATTTTGAGTGAATCTGAAAATTTTGAAAATGATGTTTGTGGTAGATGTTAAAACTTGAACCAATAAATTGATGTGTAAGTTTCTTTCGTTTTCTTTTCTTTTTGATGTTTTTGAAATCAAAATAATAATATTGTTTATTATATTGATTTTCTTTTTTCACTATGAAATTAATGAAATATTCTATTTATTCACTAAAACTCACTTTCTTTATTAATAAATTAGTACTGATATCGACCACCTCACATTGAAAAAACCAAATACTTTAAAAATGATTTTATTGAAAGATTTTGCTGACATCAAATGTTCAATTCGCTGTTTTTGAAAGGTTTATTATTCTTATTATTTGATTTGATTCATTTGTTTATCTTCAAATTATTCCTTTTATTCAAAGATCTGACTGTTAGAGAATTTATTTAAATTTGGTCCAAGGTTTATTATTTTTGCTTTATTACATTCTTTATAATATTAATTAATTCTTGATGACATATAAGTAAGTTTTATAAATTGTTAAATAATATTAATTTATCTGTTATTAATGCTTTTTTACCAATAATAATAATAATAAAATAAAAAAGGAAAAGATCAAAAGAAGATATTAAGAGGTTTAGTTTGAATTTGATTCACAGAAATGGCTTCATTTAGTTACAATCTGTTCTAAGTCGGAGGTTTTGAAAGAAAAATTGTAATTTATTTTCTTTAATTTCATTTGAATTTTATTTATTTTATGATAATTTCTAATTCAAAAAATTTTTTTTTAAAAAAATAGGAATAGATGATCAAGTTTAAAACCAACAAAGGAAGATGTGAAGCAAGTACTAACACCTTTCAAAAAATCAGATGAATTGGAGTTAGAAAAAATGTAGACATACTTTCATTTCATAATGTTGTTTCTTTAGATCAAAAGAAAAAGTCTATTTCTTCATTTTTGTTTTTTTTATTTTATTTTATTTTTATTTTATTTTTATTTTATTTTTATTTTATTTTATTTTATTTTATTTTATTTATTTTTATTTTTATTTTTGTTTTTGTTTTATTTTTATTGAATTCAAAAAATAGATATTTAAGTTAAATGCAACACTGGAAAACAAAGCAAAACGACAAATTGAAACCAAGTTATACATCCCTTGAGAACTGAATATTTTGGAATTGGTGAAGAGTTTGAGTTGCTAATAACTCGATGTGTTCGTTTTTCAAGTGTTGGAACAAACCTTTTGAAGTAGTAAACACATCTATGGAGGAGCGATTACAACCTGGAGCAATGAAACAATGAAAGTCAAGTTAGAAATCATCCTCAACTATACTTTCAATCGATCAAGAACTCAAATAAGAAAACATCTACACTGAGTTCAAGAAGTTTTAATCAAATAGTAAGGTTTATGTCTTCAAACAAATTTTATTTTGATTTTGATTTCAAAGATATATTCAACAGATGGAATTGAAATATTTGAAGTTGGAAAAGGTGGACAAACATATTCAGTTCAAACTGTTTTGATTCAAAGTAGCTTTTATTTTGTGTTAAACTATTTTTATTTTATCCTTTATTTCTTTTAGTTTCTCTTTCAAAAATAATTAAAATAATTAAAATAGAAAACAAACAAACAATAAATACCAAAGTTTAAATGCAAAGAAATTACAATTCAAGCATGAAGTGGGAAACAACAACAGTTTATTCCCCTCAAAATCAAGAATTAAGTCATTGCAATTATAAAAACATCTACATGCATATATTCAGTTCAAGCTGTTGTTTTTGAAGATTCAAAGTAAAGTTTATTATGCAGTTTTCTTTATTATTATTATTATTATTATTATTATTATCATTATTATTATCATTATTATTATTATTATTATTATTATTATTATTATTATTATTATTATTATTATTATTATTATTATTATTATTTTGATGATAAATTAATTTGGATTTCAAAAATAATAGATATTCAAGTTTTCATTCACTTGATCTTCTCATCAACTTTATAAATTATAGATCATTACTTGCTCATCTCTAGCAAATAAAACAACTTGACTAAGGTTTTTTTGTTTCTTTTTATTTCTTTATATTTCCTCTAAAAAACAATTTTTTTTTCTTCTTATTCAGATCAAGCCATTAAGATGTCATAACTCAAGATCCTGAAACGTTAAAAGGAATGAAGGATGATAATGAATGGCTTAGTCAACAATTTAAAATGCTTTTCTCTCTTAAACCATGTCAAGTACATTTCTTTCCTTTGATTAAAATATTTTATTGATTTGATTTTTTTAAAAAAATAAATGAAAATAGATCAATATTCTATTGATTTTCTTTGTTTTATTTTATCCTTTATTTCTTCTTTATTTCTTTATTATTATTATTTTTTTAGTTTGGAGAGATAAATATAATTAATTAATCTCAAACAATTAATCTGAAGCTCATAATTGATTTCTTTTCAAGTGAACTAATTATTGATTATGACTTATTCCAAACTTTGTCCAGTTCCAATTTGTTTCTACACCTAAACCAAAGCAATTGCATGTAATACAATTGAAGTTTTGAGATTTTACTTGATTATGACTGGCAATAATTATGGGCTGAGTTTTTTTAAAAAAAAATGATGAAATGAAACAAAGATTTTTTGAAAAAAAACAAAGTCTTTTTAGCACATTACTTTAGAAAAAATAGCAATCTCGAAAATTTTTTAGAGTGCTTGAATCGAATTTGAATGAATCCACAACATTGCATTATACAATAATGAGCTTTTTTAATACATCCATCTTATTTGTGTTCTCTCCTTTTGTGTTAATTGTTTTTTTTGAGCAAAATGAACTCTCTTTGAAATTTTTCGTTTAGAAGGCTAAAAAATGCTTTAGATTGCTGAAATGAAAGGAAAAAAATGAAAATCATTTTTATTATAAACCCGATTTTTCCCAGTATGCTGAAAAAAATTTAGAAGTCTATTCCTGGATGCGTTTTTCCTGTGTTTTCATTTTCTTAACTTTCTTCAACTCTTTCTTTGAAATTACATATCAAAAATATGAAAACTCGATTGAATGTATGATTACTATTCTTTTGTTTCAGAAGAATTAAACTTGAATTCTGAAAAAAAAATTGAAGAAAAGAAAATCAATTTATTGGTTATTGGTTTGATTGATTGTTGTCTGAGGTAATTATTCAATCCATTTTTTGTTTCTTATTCACATTTCTCTTACTATCAGAGTCTTCATCCCTTTTTAATTTCGACTTTTTTGATTTCAACTTTTTTGTTTTGTCTTCTTCATCACTTTGATCATCTATTGAGCAAGCATTTTGTCAGGCAAAAAAAGAAAAAAAGGAAGAAAAAAAAAAAAAAAAAAAAAAAAAAAAAAAAAAAAAAAAAAAAAAAAAAAAAAGAACGAGAAAAGAAAAAAAAGAGAAAAATTATACCATTTAGATCAAGTTCATTTAAGTTGATGTCAAGTTCTTTATTTATGTTGATGTTAGATCATGTTTTTTCAAATTTTTTTTTTTTTCCAATTTTGATTTAAGTTGATGTCAAGTTCTTTTTTTGCCTTTACTAAAATATATTTGACAATTTCTGTTCTATTAAACAAAATGGCACACAAGAGGACCCGAATTCATCTGTTATTCCTTGATTGTTTGGTTTGTTCACCACAATGTGCATTGCTTAAAAATTCAACAATTTCAAAGTTTCCATTTTGGCAAGTGTTCACCACTATTATTTGGTTTTATTAATATCAATGACCTCTTCATGTGATAAATATCTAATAATTTCAAAGTATTCTAGTTCACAAGAAGAAGAAAAAAGGTGTTTTCCCGTCACTATTGCAACAGTCCGCATTGATTTATTTACTCACTTTTCTGAATCAAAGTTCTGATTCCGAAATAATGTTGTCTTTGTGCGAAACAAATATTTAAAAAGTCAGAGGATAATTAATTAATCAATTTTCGATCATTTTATTTTGGTTTTTTACTTTTTTTTTGTTTATTTGCAATCTCTCAATTTGGTGATTGTTTTGATTGTTTTGATTGTCGACTTTGAAAATTCCCCCAATGAGTACAAAGGACCCCGGAAAGAGCTCGGACTTTTCCTTTTTCTTTTTCTTTTTCTTAATTAATTTTTTTGCTCCCTTGTTTTGGCTCGTTTCAGGAGAAATCACGTGAACTTGACACATCCCACTTAAATAGTCGACTTTTTTTTTTATTCCTTTCCTTTTCCTTTTTTTTTTTTTTTCTTTTTTTTTTTCTTTTCTTTTTCTTTTTTTTTTTTTTTCTTATTCTTTTTCTTTTTCTTTTTATTCTTAATTGTCCTTAATTTTACAATCAAAATGAAAGGAATACTTGCATCTTTTTTCTTGGCTTTAACTTTCTGTGTTTTTGGAGAGGGAAGATGCTTCTTCACTATGGAAACGCCAGCAGCGATCAAGGAATCACTTTCATACGACGTCGTAGCTGTTGGGGTCAGGAAAAATGGTTATTGTTTGGTAGGTAGGCTTCAACCACTGGGAGTTTTTACTAGCGCTCTTCTAACCCCCGGTTCGGACTCTTCTTGCTCAAACACCTCAAATAGTGTCAAACTCTCAAAACCTGGAACTGATGGAATTCAATTTGCGACCCTTTCGATTACCGGTAGCTGTTGGTCCACTCCTGTCGATGAGTATTTTGCGCCAAAATACTTCAGCTTTGGGGGAAAGACCTTCAAGGGGGATTACCAAACGTTTGGGATGGATAAATCCTCAAGCTCAACAACCACTGTTGTACTCAGCCTGGAACCGGGTTTACCCATTCTCGCAGTAGCTTGATTTGATATGTTTGTTTTCACTTTGCTTCTTGATCAAAAAAAAATAAACATTTGAGTTTAAAATCTTTCAAAAAAATTTTTCAACCAAGATTTTTTTTATTCAAGAATTTTTGTCTTTTTTCATGAGCCTACTTGAAAACAATGAAAGTTATGTCAAAAAGAAAATCCTGGAAAGCAGTTCGTTAAGACAGCTACGATATAAAATTGGTCCGAGTTGATGGTGGGTTCAAGAATCTATTCAATTCTCGGAGTCTCCAGCAATACAGCTACTATAAAATGCAACGTCCACTTTTATAAATTACTCACTTTCCGAATCAAAATACTATTGTCTGATTCCGAAATAATTTGTCTTTTTCTGAAAAAATAAAATCTCTTTCTATATTATTATATCTTTATTCGTATAATCAACAACTTCATGAACATTAAAAATGTCCAATGAAAAAGATGAAATGTAGAAAATTTAATAGAAAAAAAAAAAAAATTAACTTTAGAATTCTTTTTATTTTTTTTCCTCTGTCATGTTTTTTCACCAAAATCATGAAAGAAAGAGTTAATTACTCTATAATTTTGATGAAAAGTAAGCCTTTTTGTTGAAAAAATAAATTAAAAGTTCGAAAAATAACGTTGATTAAGAGGAAATTTTGTGTTCGGCCAAACCCTGAAAAAAAAAAGAATTCGGCCAAAACCTCCTATTACACTCGTGAGTAATTTATAAAAGTGGACTGTTGCATAAAATTGGTCTTCCATTTTATCAATTTATCAATCTCTCTTTATTCTTGGTTGATACAAGAATTAAAGTTAAAGCTCAGTTAAAACTATGAATGTTTGAGTTTCAAAAGAAAAAAGTTAAAAGTCTAAATAAAATAAAATAAAACAAAAACAAAAACAAAAAAAAAGCTACTGTCATGGTTTTTTGGGTTGGGAAAAAAAAGAAAAAAACATGGCGGAATTGTCCCTTTTTTTTTCTTTTTTTTTCTTTTCATCACCAAACAAGAATTTCGATTCACTCAATTGTTTTTTTTTTTTTTTTTTTTTTTTTTTTTTTTTTTTTTTTTTTTTCCCAAATTTTTTTTTTTTTTTTTTTTTTTTTTTTTTCAAAAACCAAATCAACCTCTATTAGAATTATAAGAATAACCTCTCAACTATAAGTACTATTATTTGAATCAATTTCTCTTTTTAATTTCATTTTCTCTTTTGGTTTTTTTTTAATTTTGGCTTTTTTTCATTTTCCAAAAAGCCCACTTTATTTATTTTGAAGTGTCAATAACTAAATTAACTTTTCGGAGATGCAAGAACAGTTATTGTCGAGGGAATTACAACTTCGACCTTCGTTGTTTTACTCATATTACTTTGTGTCAACAAAATCTATTGTTCAACGATTTCAACAGTAAGTTTTTTGTTTTTTAAATTATTTTATTTGTTTCAATTCAATCAATTCAATCCAATCAATAGATGCGGACAGCTTGAAGGTCATAGTGGATGTGTAAATACAATTGCTTGGAATGAGGATGGGTCATATCTTGTATCTGGATCTGGTATATTCTAATTTTTTAGAAAATAAAATAAAAAATAAAAAGTAAAAATTATTTCATTTTAATAGATGATTGTCGCCTCAAAATTTGGAATCCATTAGAAAGAAAAGAAGTAGCTTCAATTGAATCTGGTCATATCACAAATATTTTTAGTGCAAAATTTTTGACAAACACAAATAGTAACAAAATTGTTTCTTGTTCAGCTGATGGAATGATTCGATATATTGATTTGGAAAGAAAAACAAAATCAAGTTTCCTTTGTAATAATGGGATAACTTTTGAAATGGTTGCTGATCCAATTGATTCAAATGTCTTCTTTTCATGTTGTGAAGATGGAACTGTGAAACAATTTGATCTTAGGATAAAAACATGTTGTGAATGCAACTTTTGTAACGAAAATACCATTGTAAAATTAAAGAAGAATCGTACCTCTGCAAATATTGCAATTGCTTCTCTTGCTTTCAAGCCAACTGATCCAACTATTTTTTCAATTGGATGTTGGGATTCTTATGTCCGAAGTTTTGATAGAAGAATGATAAAAGATAACGAACCCTTTTATCAAATTTGCCCAAGTTATTTGAAGAAAAAGAGAAATCAATCTACATTCCCATTAAATGAAGAATCCAAATTCAAGATAACTTGTCTAAGATATTCAAATGATGGAAATGAAATGTTAGTTTCTTATAGTAATGAAGGTGTTTATCTAGTTCACCCAAATTCCCCAGATGATGAAACTAGTTATCAATTTCCTGAAGTAACACCAATGAATGATTCAGGTTATAATTTTTTCTTTCTTTCTTTCTTTCTTTCTTGTTTTCAATTTTTTCAATAACCAAACCAAAAATTAATAGGTTCACCAAAAATTCAAATTCGTGGTGATTGGGCTGATACGGGTTCGTAATTCTTTTTAATATCTCTTTTTTTAATTTTAATTTTTTATTTTGAATTCATTCCAACTCTTTTTCCTTTTTCCTTTTCTTTTTCCAGGTCCTGATGCAGATGTTCCAGATCATGTAAACCCAGTTCTTCAACATATCACAGATTCACTTCAGAAATTCATTGATCTAAATCGATCTCGTGAAAATTCGGCATCTACAGATGACTCTGAAATTGGTTCTTTTCAATTCACTTCTTTATTTCAAAGTCAATTTGGATTCTTTCATTATTTATTTATTTATTTATTTAAAAAAAGATACGAGCCAAGACAAAGATGTGTTAATGTGTTACAAAGGACATCGAAATGTTCGAACGATTGTATGTTTTTTATTTTATTTTGTTTTGAATCAAATTTAAAGATTTTTATTTTTTCAAAAAAAAAAAAAAAAAATTAGTTTAAAGAAGCAGGATTTTATGGTGCAAATAATGAGTATGTTGCAAGTGGAAGTGATGATGGAAGAGTTTTTTTCTGGGATAAAAAAACAGGAGAAATTGTTCATTATTTTGTTGCTGATTCGGTAATTTTTGATATCTTTCTTTTTTTTTGGTTCTAGCAATCCAAAATTAATGAATTACAAAATAGAGGGTTGTCAATTGTTTTCAACCTCATCCAACTACTGCTTTTCTTGCAACAAGTGGTATTGACTCAGATGTTAAATTATGGTTTGTTTTATTTTTCCCAGAAAAATAGAGTTTGACTTTGTCATTCAAAAAATAAAATAAATAAATAAAGGGCACCAATTGCTGATGAACCTAACTCATTATGTGATAAAGATGAAATTGTGAAGAAAAATGAAAAGTTTCTTGGTCAATCAGATTCCCTTGTTGTCCCACCTTCCTTTATCTTCCAACTTCTCAACTTGAGCTAGTCTTCTCACTTTCCAAATGTCTCTTTCTTTTCTTGTTTTAATTTTTTTTTGTCTATAGTTAATTTAAATTAATATGTTTTGTTGTGAAACTTTTTTTGAATAATTTTTTTAAAAAAAAAGAGTTCATTGGTTTTGATTGAGCAAAATTGAAAAAACTTTCTCTTGATTGTTTCTCATCAAAAAGTACTTTCTTGGAGCTTATCTAGTATAACAATCCTAACAATAACTAATAACTGATTGATTGTTTCAAAGAGTATTTCAAAAAATTGTAAGTGGGCTAACTTCTCATTATAATTATTATCACTTCTATGAGTAACACTTGAAATTCTTTCCAAAAAAAAAATTTTTTTTTTTTTTTGAGTTTTTGACATCCTCTCAATAAAACATTCACTTTACTTTCATCCTTTTGGTTCCATCTTAAAGCTATCAAACAAATTCTACAGTTAAGTATTTGAAACAATATAGAATGAAATTTGAATGAAGTTGAAGTTGTTTAAAGGTTTTATAGATGCAAGAAGAGAGAATGGGAAGGGTGAGAAAGAAATAAAAATTTCAAAAAAAAAAAAAAAAAAAAAAAATCTGAATTGAACCCAAACTTTATAAATATCAACTGTATATCCTTGACCTTTTTCTCTTTCATAATTAAAGACTTTCTCAAAAAAGTTTCTTTTTTAATATCTATCTCATTAACAATTCTATTCATTTTAATTCTTTTTATTTATATGTATTAATATTTTTTTTTGTTTTTGTTTTTTTTAAAAAAATAATAATAGAATAAAAGGAAGATTTTGGAAAGGTTTGTTGGTTAACTGCTTTACAGCTTCCCAGATATCCCCATATTAACTCGTATTAAGTTTGGTTTATAGAAGGAATAAGTGTTGAAAGAGAAGTGATAGAAGTTTGGAAAGTTATATATATATATATATATATTTAAGGAAGAAAGAAAAAAAAACAGTAGTTTGGAGATCCAAAAGAATTAAGATTTTGTGCATTGGATATTAGAATATTAGAAAAAGGAAGAAGAAGAAATAAAAACATTACAAATCAGTTAAATAGAGATACGTTAAAGAAGAGATTGTAAGGAAATTGTATTTCAAAAAGGTTAAGTTAAGTTAAGTTAGTTGTTAGTCAAGAAAAAAAGATAAGACGAAGGAATTAAGAAAGAAAGGATCACTTTAAATACAAATTTAAGCATACAACAAAGTTAAATTTTAGAATTAGTTTTAGTGAAGGATTTATACTTGAAGAAGAAAAAAAAAAGAGTAGAGGGAAGAAATTAGAAGAGAGTAATTAGTGTGTGGGGGAATGATTCCAATGAGGAAACACAGTCCCCAACAAATCATCAGACCAACTCGGCCAGTTATTCCTCCAAGGGATAATTCAGAGAAGAAACAATCATTTTTTCTTCGTTTTGCTTTTGTAAGTTATTCTTTCATTTTTTTTAAACAAAAAATCTATATCTTGATCTTTTTTTCGATACATCAAAACCAAATTTTTTATTTATTCATACAATTTTTATTCTTAAATTTAGTTACAAAATAAATGGGTTGAAGTTTTTGTAACATGGCTATTGTTTATGTGTTTTGATTCAATCGTCAATTGGACTTCGGAACGACATATATTTGTGTTATATAGTATCATTATTATTTATCGTGCCTTCTCAACTCGAGCAAAGCTATTTATTGGATTTTTACTATTTTCTTTAGTTGTTGATTGTATTGCTTACTATTGGATTCCACATCATTATATCCCATATTTATCAAATTTTGTTGTGCTGGGTTATTTGGTTGGATGCATTGTTGGATTATCTGTACCTTCTGCCTTGATTTGGATTGCATTTTGTCTTGTAGACATATTATATAGAGATATTTCGTGTACACCAACATCAATTTTCTTTGCGATTCATTGTTTTGGTTTTTTTCTTTTCTTTTTTTTTTTTTTTCTTGTCAAAATTTCTTATTTTCA
>Ga0209960_1003250_pt1 | contig 14435 bp, 10 predicted proteins | sample ThiBiot_500_plan_2_FD_183947 | JGI IMG/M metagenome (GOLD analysis project Ga0209960, IMG submission 183947) | Wastewater bioreactor microbial communities from Cape Town, South Africa - Thiocy_expt_500_plan (SPAdes) | ecosystem: Engineered > Bioreactor > Thiocyanate-remediating >... | reverse complement strand
AAGGCTTTGAACACTGCTCACCCCAAGCTTATGCACTTGCTGCGGTATTCCTCGCTCGAATCAATCGTGATCGCGATGCCGCAAACCAAGTTCTAACTGTTCTTGATAAAACTTTTGTTGCTGGGAAACCAGACTTTAGTGTGGCTCGACCAGTAGTCGAAAAATACAAAAATAGCGAATTGGTACAGGAAATCATAGCAAAACATGCTTATACTTTAACTGTTATGGCATCTTTATTAGAAGCTGCACGTGATGATGGCGTGGTCCCAAGCTCTGAGTTTTTATGGTTAAAACCCGTGGATCGCCGTCTGTGGTACATGCTGAATTGTGTTGGCAGACAAACACCATATTCAGAAATCGCCGGGCCATTTGCTCATTGGCGTGCTGAGAAAGTTATGGGTAGGCGCTCACTGGTTCCCATGATTGATGAGGCTATTAAAGCTTTAGAGATAGCTGTAAAAGAAGTAAAATTAACCCCCCGACAGATGCAGGAGTTAGAGCCATGATGCGCGGTATTGATTCTCGTCATGAGTTAGACCCAACGCTACTACTTAGGGATACCCGCACGTTTACACAGCGGTTAGGTGACTTTTTTGGTGATCCAACCAACATCTCCATTATTCTATTTACCCTTGCGGCAATGTCTTATTATTTTTCTGAGGCCGCTACTTTTCTTATGTTAATAGGCGGAATTTGCTTTTTGTTTAGTTACACCCGCAAACAAAAGCTTCCCTTTCGTTTACCTCTAATTGCTAAAGTCAAAGATTACAATGATATGAAGCCTGGTATGAATAAACCGAACATGGCTCGAGGGATCGCATTTTTTGGTAACGATAGAAAAACGGGCGAGGAGTTATGGTTTGCTAACGACGACATGCGTACCCATGCTTTAATTTTTGGCTCAACCGGTAGTGGTAAAACAGAGTGTCTGGTTTCCCTGGCCTATAACGCCCTGGTTCAGGGTAGCGGGTTTATTTATGTCGACGGAAAGGGCGATAACTCGCTCTACGCTAAAGTGTTCTCTATGGTGCGCAGCATGGGACGTGAAGATGACTTGCTCCTGATAAATTTTATGACCGGCGCTCGTGATATTGTAGGCCCACAAGAAAAGAGATTATCCAATACATTAAACCCTTTTTGCCAGGGTTCCTCTAGTATGTTAACACAGCTGGTGGTGAGCTTAATGGGCTCGTCACAGCAAAGTGGTGATGGCGATATGTGGAAAGGCCGAGCTATTGCTTTCGTTGAAGCTTTGATGCGGCTGCTGGTTTATATGCGTGATGAAGGTGCCATTCTGTTGGATGCGAACACGATACGAAATTATTTTGATCTCAACCGTCTAGAGTCTATTGTTGTTGACAAAGTGTTTCCACGAGATGACATGGAGAGTATCAATATTGAAAATATTCCTAAACTAGTCACTGACCCCTTAAGAAACTACTTGAATACCTTACCAGGTTACAACAAAGAAAAGAAAGGTAAACAAGTTTCACAAGTTTTAGAGCAGCATGGTTTTATTACGATGCAGTTAGTGCGCAGCTTCTCCTCTTTAGCCGACACTTATGGACATATCATCCGTACCAATTTAGCTGAGGTGGACTTTAAGGATGTTGTGCTCAATCGCCGTATTCTAGTCGTACTATTGCCTGCTTTAGAAAAATCACCTGATGAATTGTCGAATCTGGGTAAAATTATTGTGTCCTCTCTGAAGGCGATGATGGCTGCAGGCCTTGGTGAAGAGGTAGAAGGTGATTATCGCGATGTCATTTTACGTAAACCCACGAATGCGCCTACTCCCTATATGTGTATTCTCGACGAGTATGGATATTATGCAGTTCAAGGCTTTGCTGTTGTGCCAGCCCAGGCGCGCTCCCTAGGATTTTCCGCCATATTTGCGGGGCAGGATTTACCTGCATTTCAGAAGGCATCCAAAGAAGAGGCAGCATCAATCGGTGCAAATACGAATATTAAAATTTGTATGAAGCTAGAGGATCCAACTGAAACTTGGGACTTTTTCACTAAAACAGCAGGTGAAGCTTATGTAACTAAAGTCGATTCGTTTCAAGCAAAAGATAATACGATGACTAATAGTTACATGGATAGTAAGAGTTCTTCTTTTGAGAAACGAGCACGCGTCGATCTTCTCGATCTAAAAGAACAGACCGAAGGTGAAGCTCATATTTTCTTTAAATCAAAAATTGTACGCGCACGGATGTTCTACGCGAACCCAAAACCAGTTAAGCAGCTTAAAATAAATCAATTTTTAAAAGTTGAGCCACCGCCTGATGACTACATCGTGCGCTTACAAAAACAATTAACCTCTTTTGAATCCATTCTTCAGAAAGGTGACTTAAGTATCAATAAAATAGTTGAGAATGAAGAGATTACGCTTATCACTAAACTGTTAAGAGAGTCCGATGTTCAGGAGCCGATAGAGCGTGGGGTAACCGCGCTTATTGCCTTTCATAACTATAATGAGCCTGAACCCGTTGAGGAATTAATCGAAGATGTTGTTGAAGGCGAATTAACCATATTTAGCCCATTGCGTGTGAACAGCAATATACCTCCGGTTCTAGCCCGGGACAAGGAGGCATTTGCCAGAGCATTATTACCCATTAATGAAACGCGTAACTACATGATGGCAATTGAACGTTTGGCTGGAGCCAAAGATAAGTATGCCGGTACAGTTGCGAATGAATTAATAAAAGATTTCCAATTAGCAACCAGCTATCCTGTTGCCGATCGTGATGAAATTGACGCAGAGTCTCTTACTGCTATAGTCCAGAGTTTATCAGCACGATTCGTCGAAGAGCGCGCAAAAGCAAACCAAAAAGAGGATAATTTTTAGCTTAGTTTAATGAGAAATTATTTTGCTAAAAGGGATCCTCAATCAAGATATTCCCTAATCGGTATACTTCCTGAATCTGCATACTTTCTGCTTATTAGACAAGTATGATTGCAATAAAAATATACGAAATAAGTTAAAAAAATTATAAAGCCCTAATTTATTTTTTAAATAAATAGCAATTTCATTAAATTCATTGTAACGTTATGATTTTGTGTCTCTTATACGGTATTAGATTGAATTTGGCTTTGAGCAGCAGGATGAGGAAGCATACGTGAAGACGTTACTTACCCCGACAAAGATTAGGTTTATGAAGACTTTAGGAGTCATGACTTTTTTCCTGCTGTCGGCATGCACTAAAGAATATTGGGCTTTAGATCCAGAAAAACCAAAATGGCCCTGTAAGCTAACAGGAGCTTGTGATTCGGCGGTTATTAAGCACATGAGCCGATTGCAGAGCCGAGGGGTCAAAGTCATTTACGTTGGACAGGATTATCTCATCAGTATCCCTGCAACCTATTTATTTGACCCACAAACACCACACATAAAATGGCATTCTTATGGTTTACTGAACGAAGTGGCTGTTTTTTTAAAACAGTTTCGTAAAATATCTATCTATGTTACCAGTTACAGTAGTAAATATGTGTCGCCTCAACGAGAGCGTGCGCTTACTCTGGCTCGTTCAAGAGTTGTTGGCGAATATTTGTGGTCTCAAGGGGTTGATAGTCGGTTGATATTCACTCAAGGTTTAGGAAGCGATAAACCGATCATGGCTGCCACTGCCGGGGGCGATTTTTCAGCCAATGCGCGGGTTGAAATAACATTTAGAGACGCAGTGGCATAGGAACAGATATGAACCGTGAGAAGTGGGATTTAATTAAAAACAGTAAAATGTTTAATGTTAATATTCTGCGAAGAGGATTATTGGCATTAATATTTTCTCTAACATTAAGTTTAGCGCTTGCATTGTTATTGTTTTATTTGTATCTAACAGAACCTGAGCGCGATTATTACGCGACAAATGGCGAAACTCCGCCATTAAAACTCAAGATGTTGACGTCTCCAAACATGTCGTCACAGGCATTATTGGAACCCGATCCTCCTACTGAGGAAGAAGATAGACTCATACCGCAATAGAAACGAGGAAATTATGGCTGAAGATGCCCTAACGGTAGTTACTTTGAGAAATAAATTTTATAAAGACAGTCAACGAAAGGTTATGTTGGCATTATTGATTGCCTTGCTCGTGAACTGCGTCTTAGCCTTTATGATGGTGTACATGATAACCCATCCCCCTGCGCCAAAATATTTTGCTACAAGCATTAACGGACGAATCACACCTCTTTTCCCCTTAAATGAGCCCAATCAATCCGATTCAGCTGTTTTACAATGGGCAAACCAGGCTGCAATTGCTGCATTTACCTATAATTTCGTTAACTATCGTGACGAACTACAAGCAGCATCTGGCTTTTTCACGGCCGAAGGATGGGACCAATTTTTAAATGCACTACAGCAATCCAATAATTTGGATGCTGTTAAAGCCAAGAAATTAATCGTTTCAGCAGTGGCTACACGCGCACCAATTATTTTGCAAAAAGGGGTACTCAATGGTCGTTTTTCCTGGAGGGTACAGATGCCTATTTTAGTTACCTACCAGTCCGCCAGTGAATTTACTCAACAAAATAACGTGGTAACCATGCTGATTACGCGTGTATCCACATTGAATTCCCCAAGAGGAATCGGTATATCTCAATTTGTAGTTGGGCCTGCCAGCGGTGGTGTTTCTTAATGAAAAAGGTAAATGATTTGTTAAAGTACGGGCTAATAAGTAGTTTAATTTTTGTGCTGCCCGCAATATCCGTGGCAGCGCCTCAACAACCGGATAACGCCCAACAAGCGCTACAGCAATTACGGACATTGCAACAGCGTTTATCTAATCAAAATCCGAACCCTGACCAAGGTCCGAGTCAAACGAATCCTGCAGTCCGGCCGCCAACACCTGGAAGCGGAAAAGATATTCCTATACCCCTTGCAAATAATCTCTATCAAGGGAGACCGGCGGCTACACCAAATCAGAATAATGCGGACGACCAGGTGATTACTCCAAGTGATACGGATGTAATCGAAAATAAAGCTTTTCGTGATATGACTAAAAATATTTATCCGTTAACTCCTGAGCAGATTGTACAGCTGAGACAAATGCAGAACACTATTGAGTATGCAAAAGCCTCAACACCGGGGACACCACCAAAACCCACGGCAACATCACAATTTGTAAATTTATCTCCAGGCTCAACCCCGCCGGTTATTCGGTTAGCGCAAGGTTTCGTATCTTCACTAGTCTTCCTGGACTCAACGGGTGCACCTTGGCCCATATCCGCTTATGATCTTGGTGATCCTGGCGCGTTTAATATTCAGTGGGATAAAACCAGTAACACGCTGATGATTCAAGCATTAAAACTCTACAATTATGGGAACTTGGCAGTTCGTCTTAAAAATTTAAATACTCCGGTAATGCTTACCTTAATTCCGGGACAAAAGGCAGTTGATTATCGAGTTGATTTAAGGGTGCAAGGTTTAGGACCGAATGCTAAGACTATGCCTTTGGAGCAAGGGATTCCAGCTGCAGCAAATGAATTACTATTACATGTACTCGATGGAGTACCACCACCGGGTAGTCAGCGATTATCTGTCAGCGGTGGCGATGCTCGTGCTTGGCTATCGAATGATAAAATGTATGTGAGAACCAACTTGACCATCTTATCTCCTGGTTGGTTGGCAAGTATGACAAGTGCAGATGGTACTCATGCGTACGAAATGCAAAAATCTCCGGTGCTTTTAGTCTCTTGGCACGGAAAAGTAATGCAGCTCAAGGTGGAAGGTTTATAATGGCCGGTAGAAAAGAAAATTTGAAATCGTTGTTTTCTAACACGCGTTCAAGAGTAATTATTATCTTTACTGCAGTGTTATTAATCATTGCAGTCGTTATTGGTTATTTTAAGTTAAGGTCGATAAATTCAGGGCCTGAGGCTGCAGCTAATTTGAGTACCGCTCCTGGAGGGATTCAATCGATTCCAGGTGTTCTCGATCCTACGGCCCAATACGCTAAGCTCCAAGAAGAGCAAAATGTGAACCAGGCGGTTAAAGCAGAGCAAACTGGCGGTAGCGCAATCCCTACGATTATCCGGACGCAAGCGTTAGGGGAGGGAGTAGGCGTAATTGGTTCGCAAAATGGGCAAAGTGGGGTTGGTTTTTCAACTCTGGCTCGAGAAGATAATGAAGGCGCACAACGAAGCCTGTGGATACAAAACTTGCAAAACAACAGCTGCTCCAAATCTGCAATTACCCAGGTCATCAACCAAGGGGGGCAATTATCAGACCTTAAAGCAGCTTGCTCATGTGTACAGTTAAAAGATAATGGATACAATTTACAAGAATTAAATCAGGTATGCGCTTGTAAAGAATTAAAAGCTGCAGGCTACAATGCCAAACAATTAAAAGATCTGGGATACACTGCAGCACGATTACGTGATTGTGGTTTTAATGCCTGTGAACTGCGTAACGCAGGTTTTACAGCTCAAGAAATGAAAGATGGTGGCTTTACTGATGGTGAATTAAAAGGTGCCGGTTTTACAGATGATGAAATTAATCGTGCCGGTGGCTTGCCAGAAGGGTTTACCGCCGCTGATGTGCTTAAATCAGGTTGTAATGTCGATGCGTTAAAAAAATTACGCCAACAGGGTATTAGCGCCTCTGCTATACGAAGAATTACTGGTTGTAGCGCCGCCCAGTTAAAAGCGGCGGGATATACTGCAAAAGATTTACGCGATGCGGGCTTTACCGCTGCCGAATTAAAGCGAGCTGGTTTTATTCCCGCAGAGCTTAAAGCCGGGGGATATTCTGCTCGTGATTTATTAAACGCTGGTTATGATCCCGATGATCTGGATAAAGCAGGTTATAGTTCGGACCAGTTAAAAGAAGCTCAGGCTGAATTGCCACCGGGCATCACTACAGCGGATATAAAGAGAAATGGTTGTGACCCGGACGGATTACGTCGAGCTCTGGCTGCCGGTATTAGCCCCGCAGTGATTAAGCAAAATTCTGGATGCAGTGTCCAAGCTCTTAAAGCAGCAGGCTTTCGCGATGCTGATTTAAGTCGCGCAGGTTTTAAAGCTGCCGAGATTAAAGCCGCATCCCCTTTGACTGATGCACAAATTAAAGCTGCAGGATGCGATCCAGAGCAACTTAAAAAGCTTTTTGCGGCAGGGGTATCTGCAGCGCGAATTAAGACACTTAATGGGTGTAGTGCTGATGCGCTCAGAAAAGCCGGTTATGATACTAAATCATTACTGGACTCAGGTTATACTCCAGCCCAGTTGCTTGCTGCAGGAGCAATGCCTCAAGAAGTAGATAGCGCGGGGCTTAATCCTACGGATATTATTGCGAATGGTCGAACCGCGGATTGCAGTATTGATTCGCTGAGGAAGGCGCGTGCTGCAGGGGTCAGCGCCGCGACGATTAAAAGAACATTAGGGTGTTCCGCTAAGGCGTTGAAAGATGCAGGTTATACCGCCGCTCAATTAAGAGATGCTGGATACACCGCAGGTGAGCTCAAAGCTGCAGGTTTTAGCGCCAAAGATTTGAAAGACGCAGGGTTCTCGCCTAAAGAGCTTAAGGATGCAGGTTTTAGCGCTAAGGATTTAAAGGATGCCGGATTTACAGCAGCACAGCTCAAAGCTGCAGGCTTCGGCGCCAAGGATTTAAAGGATGCAGGTTTTACTGCGGGCCAATTAAAAGCTGCGGGCTTTAATGCTAAAGATTTAAAAGACGCAGGATTCACCGCCGGTGAACTTAAGAATGCAGGATTTAGCGCCAAAGAGTTAAAAGATGCAGGTTTTAATCCGCAAGAGTTAAAGGATGCCGGTTTTAGTGTTGCGCAGCTAAAAGATGCAGGTTTTTCAGCCGATGACCTCAGAGCTGCAGGTGTAACGGATGCCCAACTACGTAACGCTGGTTTTGTGTTGCCACAAACACAAGTAACGGGTCTAGGCGCACCGCAATTGCCTCAAACGGGTACCTCAACAGTACCCGGGATTCCCGGACAATCCAATTTAAGCCAAGCGGCAGCGAATTCTAATGAACAGCTACAAGCGATATTGAACCGGCAAAATCAGCAAATGGCGGAGCAAAAATATCAGCAAAGAATTCAGCAAAGGTCCGCAGATATGCTTTCAGCTGCGAATCAAATGTTATCGGAGTGGAGGACTGTTTCAACTCAAACTTATACTGCTGGGCAAGAAGAAAAAGAAGGGCCACGTAGTGGTCCAGATGGTGTTGCCTCTGTTCGCGGAGGTACCAATAGCTCGACGTTCTCAGGTAACGCAGCCAATCAGCCAGCAATTATCAAAACTGGGGATATTTTGTTTGCTGTAATTGAAACTTCCATTAATAGCGATGAACCAGGCCCAATTTTGGCAACCATTGTGGCGGGCAAGTTTAAAGGAACTAAGTTAATTGGTACATTTAACTTACCTTCTAATTCCGAAAAAATGGTAATTTCGTTTAACACGATGTCTGTACCAGGTGCCCCAAAAACCACATCCATCTCAGCTTTTGCAATTGATCCGAATACTGCACGTACAGCGCTTTCAAGTAAAACCAATCATCATTATTTAATGCGCTATGGTTCGCTATTCGCTTCATCCTTTTTGGAGGGTTTTGGTAATGCATTTCAATCAGCAAACACCACTGTGACTGTTGGTGGAACTGGTGGCGGTAATAACGTAACTATTTCGAATGGAGTGGGACGTTCCACTTTAGAAAATGCCGTGATTGGCTTGGCCACAGTCGGTAAGGCTTGGGGGCAACAAGCGCAGCAATTATTTAGTAGACCAACAACGGTGGAAGTTTACTCAGGCTCACCTGTTGGTATTTTATTCACACAAGATGTGCGATCTATTTAATTTTGATTGGTAGAGAATAATGGCAGAAAATGACCCGAATGATGAGTATCGATTTGATGAGTTAGACTCCTATAACACGGAATCTATGGATAATATGGAATATGGAGGGGGAAATAATTTACCGCCGCCTCCTGAGCCTGACGCCAGGGCTCGCATTATTAGAAATGCCATGATTGCAATAGGATTAGTGCTTCTTGCCATGATTTTATATGCGTTTTTTTTCTCAGGAAAAAGCAGCAAAGAAAATACAGCAACTATTCCAGCAGCGCCTACGCAAAGTGAAATTGCTTCAACACCACCAGTACAACAAGTGCAACCGATTTCTACGCCCGTGGTGAATACCAATGTCGCAGCGCCAGTAGTCGAGGATTCGGGATTAAGGCAAAAAGTGGATTCGATTCAAATGAATCAACAAAATGTCCAATCTCAGGTTTCCGTGATTAATGAACAAATTGGCAATGTGAATACGAATGTCAATAATTTAGCGCAACAGATCGCAAAATTAAACGAAACTTTGGTTAATTTAGGTAACCAAATGAATCAACAATCACAGGAGCTAAGTACGTTAATAGAGCGTACACGTCCAAAGGTAGTTCATAGGCCGCTACCACCAAAACGTTATCTTCGTCCGAATGTTTATTTTATTAATGCGGTTATTCCTGGAAGGGCTTGGCTAATTGGTACAAATGGTTCTACACTTACTGTTAGAGAAGGGACAAAAGTACCAGGTTATGGAGTAATAAAATTAATTGACTCGATGGAGGGGAGAATACTTACCAGCTCCGGAAGAGTAATAAGGTTTAGTCAAGAGGATAGTTGAGGCAAAAATATGGCTAGTCCATCATGTACAGGCGGCACGGTAGCGTGCTGGATAGCAAGTCAGGCAGATATACTGAATAACTTAGCCAATTCGTTGATTCCTGTGCAAAGACTTATTACTGGTGGGGCTTACCTGATTGGCTGTGCTTTTCTCTTTAAGGCCATATACAGCCTTAAAGTGTACGGAGAAGCACGTACAATGATGTCCAGCAATACCAGTATAAAAGAGCCAGTAGTCTACTTAATGGTTGGTGCTATATTCATCTATTTTCCGACAGCGTTTTCGACATTAATGCAATCCACTTTTGGCTATCAAAATGTATTGCAGTATGCTCCTATTAATAGCTCAAATGCGACATTAGATACTTTATTCGGTAGTGGCAGTGCAGTTGGACGCCCGCTTACCATTATTCTGCAAGTCATTGGTTTAATCGCCTTTGTACGCGGGTGGGTATTGATTGCTCGTTCAGCCTCCCAGGGGCAACCCCCCGGTGGTACGGGTAAAGGTTTAATACATGTATTTGGAGGAATTTTAGCAATCAATATTGTCGGCACAATTAATATGCTTAATAATACCTTGTATGGCGGGTAATCGATTTTTAGGTTATTTAATTAATTTAATTTTAGGAGAAAAGCGTGAAAACTAAGGTCATCAATAAAGCAGGCTTCAAGTATTGGCTAAGCAGTATTATTTGTCTGAGCTTGATTGCCTTAATCAGTCAAGACGCAATGGCCGGAAATATGACTGTGGGCACTATGGCATCAACAATTACTGCTTCGTTCACTAATTTAACCAAGTTGATTACTGCAGGTTCTTATCTGGCAGGACTTGGATTTTCGATTGGTGCGATTATGAAATTCAAGCAGCATAAAGATAATCCTACGCAAATCCCAATTGGAACTCCAATTGCTTTGGTATTTATTGCTGCAGCCCTATTATTTCTGCCATCAATACTTGGTGTAACCGGGGCAACCATGTTTGGTGCTTCAGGCGGTAAAACTGCTGGTCCTACTGGTACTGTATATACTGGTTCTTAATGGATCACAGAGTCACTCAGCAATGCAAAATAAGCACATCCTGCATAACAGGATGTGCTTATTTGTATAATGAGTAAATAAAATCTGCAGATTTAACAATGTCCTAAATATACACAAATAAGTAAAGTTACACTAATATATTTAATATACCTTTATAATGGTCAGCATATGGCATTGAATCAAAAGTCTTTAAAATTACAAGCGACACCGGGTTCATGGCGATTGTATTCGGCTCGCAAAGTTGATGAACGATTCAAAACTTATGAGCTAAAAGTTTTGCAAAGAGATCATTATCGTTGTCAGTTTTGTGGTTTTCAAGCCAGACTCTTTCAAGAGGTGATTAACCTTGATAATAATTACACGAATAACAAATTAAATAATCTAGTAACTGCGTGCTGTTTTTGTGCGCAATGCTTTTTTATAGAGTCCGTAGGTGTTGGTGGTTATGGTGGTGGTACGCTGATATATTTACCTGAGTTAAGTCAGACAGAATTAAACAGTCTATGCCATGTATTATTTTGTGCAATCACCAATGATACCGGTTATAAAAGTAGCGCACATAATATTTATCGCTCTTTTAAATATCGCTCACAACTGGTTGAAGAGAAATTTGGCGAGGGTACAAGTGATCCGGCAATGTTTGGGCAATTAATGATTGATGCGGGTGTGGATGACGAGGAGCGACGTGCAAAATTATTTAATAACATACTGCTCTTACCTTCCCGAGCCAAATTCCGCAGACAGATTGAGCGCTGGGCAGCAAGCGCTCTTGAAGAGATTAACAGTTAGATCCATGCAGTGACAACTGCATTAATAGGGGATTAAGATGGCACATTGGTCAGAATCTTTTTTTGAAGGAATCGATACTTTCTTCGCCTGGCTAAGTACTTCACTTAAGCAAACTACGGAATCGTACATTGATCTGGAAACTGCAGATAGTTCTACTGTTTTGGTTAATCATGATGGCTCATTGCTTTCGGTAATTAAAATTGAGGGTATTTCTGCTTTAGCCGGAGCGGCTGAATTTGAACAACTCGTTTCTGGACTTACAAACTCTTTTCAAGGCGCTATGGGGCGCCCCGGTCATGCGTTACAGGTTTATTTTAGTCACGATAAACAAAATATTAGAAAGTTAATTAACGATATTTATGCCCCTGCTACTGCAACTGCCGAGCGTTTAGAATTAAATCTCAGTGACTTGTTTGAGGAAAGAACGGATTACATGGCGCAATATTGCGCTGAAGAGCGTATTTATTTTGTACTCTTCACCCGGCCATTTAATCTAACTTCCGAGCAATTAAAAGCTGCCAATAAAGCAAAAATGAAAATGCTCAAAGACAGTAAGGCCCCTCCCTTTAAGAACAGTCAAACGATCTATGCCGCGGTTCCAGAGTTACGAGATACCCATGACGCTTATGTTCGTGCAATTTTGAATGACTTAGATGCACTACACATTATGGGTAAGTTATTAGAGGTGCATGAAGCGGTGCACGCAATTCGGATGACAGCAGACCCAGATTACACTGCGGATGATTGGCGACCCAGTTTGCCCGGTGATAAAATTTCAGTTCGTGAGTTTAATAATTTTGAGGGCGATCCTTCGGATTTGCTTTGGCCATCCCTTGCGAAACAAGTATTTCCGCGTGATGCTGAGGCCATGGATTTACGCACTGTGCGTGTGGGTGACAAAATCTATGCATCGACGTTTATTGACCTGTTTCCTAAAGATGTCAGACCTTTTATCCAGCTTTTTGGTAGAATTTTACCTGCACACATACCCTGGCGTATCTCGTTCCTCATTGAAAGTGAGGGTCTGGCGACGATTAAGCTTAAAGGCTTACTGGCAGCAATTTTAAGTTTTAGCTCAGCTCAAAACCGCCTGATAAGTGATTCAGTCAATTTGCTGAAATATTTACAATTGAATACGGATGAATCAATTATTCGTTTACGGGTTGTTGCAACGACATGGGCTCCTGAGGGTAGGATACCTTTGCTACGCCAACGAAGCTCCGAATTAGTAAAGGCAATTCAAGGTTGGGGATCTACGGATGTTTCCGAGATTTGTGGCGATCCTTTTGGTGGTTTTGTCTCCAGTATGCTCGGAGCTACATTAAATAGTACCGCAGTGCCAACAGTCGCCCCACTGAGTGCAGTCATTTCAATGTTACCGATCACGCGCCCAGCTTCTCCCTGGGTTAAAGGTGCCTTGCTCTTCCGTTCTCCTGATGGTAAACCTTGGCCTTTTCAGCCTGGTTCTACCGAACAAACAACCTGGATTGATATTGTGTATGCCCGTCCTGGTTCGGGTAAATCCGTGTTGTCCAATGCCATTAACTTGGCATTATGTTTATCCGGTGGCCTTTTGCGGCTCCCGCGGATTGCGATTATTGATATCGGCCCATCGAGTAGCGGCCTTATTTCCTTATTGCAAGAGGCTTTACCTGCTTCAAAGCGCCATCTGGTTGCTTATCACCGTTTACGTATGACGCCAGAATATTCGATTAATCCTTTTGATACACAGCTAGGTTGTCGCTACCCCACAGCACTGGAGCGTGCTTTTTTAGTTAATTTTATTACGCTACTGACTACTCCATTAGGGGCAGAGAGGCCTTATGACGGTATGCCTGACTTAGCAGGTATGGTGGTCGATGAGTTGTATAAAAGTTTGGCGGATGAATTTAATCCCACACCTTATGCACCAGGAGTAGAGCCATTTATTGATAGCCTGCTCGAAGAAATTGGATTTGTACGTGATTCTAAATCGACCTGGTGGGAAGTAACCGATTCGCTTTACTCTGCAGGCTTCACTCATGAATCGATGCTTGCACAACGGTATGCGATGCCTTTATTAGCAGATGCTGCGTCCATTTGTAGGACACCCGCAATTGAAGATTTGTATGAAAAAATTACTGCACCCACAGGTGAATCATTAATTAATGCATTTTCACGAATGATCTCAGCAGCTGTTCGTGAATATCCCATTTTATCCAGAGTCAGTGCTTTTGATATTGGTGATGCACGCGTGGTTTCGCTTGATTTAGACGAAGTTGCAAAAAGTGGTGGTGATGCAGCAGATAGACAAACAGCGGTTATGTATATGTTAGCGCGCTACGTATTGGCCCGTCATTATTACCTAACTGAAGAAAGTTTAAACAATATCCCAGATCAATATAAAGAATATCATAAAGAGCGTGTACATGAAATTCGCGAAGATCATAAACGCATCGTGTATGACGAATTTCATCGGACCTCTAAGTCAGCAGCTGTTCGTGAGCAAGTTATTATTGATATGCGTGAGGGACGAAAATGGAAAGTACAGATTGCGCTATTATCGCAATCTGTGGATGACTTTGATCCAGTGATGATTGATTTTGCTACCGCTATTTACATTATGGATGCTGGGCCATCCCAAGCGGTTGAAAAGACAACCTCCATTTTTGGTCTTTCGGATACGGCAAAAACGGCTTTAAGAAATCGCGTTCATGGGCCACGTCAAGGTGGGGCAACCTTTTTGGCACAATATGCAACGAAGGCCGGTGTGAACGTGCAACTGCTTACATTAACTTTAGGGCCGGTAGAATTATGGGCTTTCAGTACGACTGCTGAGGATGCGCTGGTGCGGAACTATTTGTATCGCCATCTGGGGCCAAGTGAAACCCGGCGTCTATTAGCCGCGCTCTTTCCCAATGGCTCAGTAGCTAAAGAATTAGAAGCCCGATATGCCAACATGAAGGAAAAATCTGGTTTAATTGAGGATGATTTACGAGAGA
>Ga0209960_1003249_pt1 | contig 14443 bp, 16 predicted proteins | sample ThiBiot_500_plan_2_FD_183947 | JGI IMG/M metagenome (GOLD analysis project Ga0209960, IMG submission 183947) | Wastewater bioreactor microbial communities from Cape Town, South Africa - Thiocy_expt_500_plan (SPAdes) | ecosystem: Engineered > Bioreactor > Thiocyanate-remediating >... | reverse complement strand
AAAAAAAAAAAAAAAAAAAAAAAAAAAAAAAAAAAAAAAAAAAAAAAATGAATTTAAAACTTACTTGTCCCTTTTTTCAATTCATTAGCTTTTCCTTTCCTTTTGATATGATTTCCTCAAATTAAAACTCTTTTTCAAACAATGTAATTAAAATTTGATTCAAACTAAAAATTGCAGGGGATGGACACAATGTGGGGAAAATTGAAAATCAAATTTTAATTACATTTGCCATCCTCAATGCAGGAGAACTGGTTTTTTTAAACCTGGGGTGATTGTCGTTTTTATAACATTTATAATAATTTTGAAACCATGAGGAAAGAATAAGGTGATACCAAAACAAACCAAATAAAGCATGATTCATTGAAAATTTTGGTTTGTTTCTGATTTCTATTCAATTTTTTTCACTTCAAAGAAGGGTCGTATTAGATATTGGAAGTAAGAATTATTGAATTATAACCTATTCAGTTCACTATTCTAATTGTAATTGTAATTGAATTGTAAACTTCTCTTCATTTTCTTTTGATTTTCATTTTTTTTTGCAGAACAAGATATCACGTGATCAACTAAACTGAACTTTTTTCGATCATCACAATCACAGATCACAAAGTTGCAAAAAACCTCTTTTTTTTCAAAAACAAACAGAAATCCTATTACAAAATCAATTGTTTGGTTTCAATGTCAAAGTAGATTCTAACATTCTGAAACTAGAAATTATATTAAAGCTTTGAAATCAAAGGAAAAAAAAGAAGCCAAGATTTATTTCGGATTTTTCGAACCCGAAAAAAAAAAAAAAAAAAATCACGTGGAAGGAAGAAAAAAAGTCAAAACATCCGAAATTTGCAGCTTTGATTGTAACTTTGAAGATTCATATTGGACCCTATAACTCAATGATTTTTTGAATTTAACAACTCATTTGAAATAGCTTTGTAATAAGTTTATAACTTCAATGATTCTTATATTTGATGAACTTTTGTTTTTTTTTTTGAAAAAATAAAAGTTGGTGACATTTTTCAAAACCTGAAACATTTGATTGAATTGTTTCGAACCGAGTTCAAAATATGATATGATGAGATTGAAGTGATATTGAATTGAAATATAGAATTAGTGATTGAAAATAATTGTTGAGTTTTAAAGATTTTTTCAAGTATTGAATAGAATCAATAAAAAGTTTCAAATTATTTGATGAATAATTTGTTTCAAGTTTATAATGACTCAATTGTAATTGTAATTGTAATTGAAGACTTAGAAGAACATTAAAAGTTCAAAAGAAAAATACTTGAACTTTAAAATGACAAATTCAATTATTTTAATAATTGACAATTAGAAATTTCACTTTTAATAATTTGAAACAATTTTTTTTTTTTTTTTTGCAATATTAATTTACTTTCAATAAACCAATCTAGATTAACTCCTATTGTAGATTCTTTAAAGATAATTAGAAACCTCATTAACTAGGAAATTCAAGTTTCCCTATTCTCAATAATTCAAGAAAAAGAAAAAAAAAATCAAGAAATCAAGAAATAGAAATCTTCATAAATGACTCTGCCAAAAGAATTAGAATGTCCATTATGTAAAGATCTCTTTCGAGATCCAAAATCACTTCCTTGTCTTCATTCATTTTGTTTAGAATGTTTAGAATCACTTATTCAAAAAAATGATCCAGAAACCAAACTCAATTGTCCAATTTGTAGAACATCTTTTGAATCAGAACTTGAAGGAATTTCAAAATTACCGACTAATTTATTTCTTCTCAATTCCTTAGAAAATTACAATTCTTTAGAGAACTCCCTCTCTCAACAACAAAATCAAAAAATAATTTGTTCAGATGGAGAAAATGAAGCCGTTTCTTATTGTTTTGAATGTGAAGCATATCTTTGTGAAAGTTGTACAAGTGCTCATCAAACTTTAAAAGTCACAAAAACTCATCAAGTAACTCCAATTAATGAAATGAGAAGTAGAAGTAGTTTTCAATTAGTCAACTCAAGTTCTCAAGGTTATTGTGAAACTCACACTAAAAAAGAAATTGAACTTTATTGTAACGATTGTAAACTTCCAATTTGTTCTTTATGTATTGAAGAACATCCTTCTCATAAAATTGTTGCTTTATCAAGTGTTATTGCAAGTGAAAAACAAGCTCTTCTTGATTTAATTTAAAAGGTTTTTTTTTTTTTTTTCTTTTTTTCTTTTTCTCTTCTTTTTCTTTTCTTTTTCTCTTCTTTGTTTTTACTTCTCCACCTCTAATCATCTTTTGAATTCAAAACAAATAAAATTAGATCAAACCAAAAAGAAAGAAATTATTAAAAGGAATAGAAAATTGTGAAGAAATGATTAAACAACTTGAAATCAATTCAACAAAAACTGAAACTCAAATTTCTTTACTCTTTCAAAAAATTAGAGAAAAATTAGAAGAAAAAGAAAAGGAACTATTGACAGAATTAGAAAATATTCAAAATTCAAAAAAGAAAGAATTAGAATTACAAAAAGAGGATTTAACATTTGGAATGAAAGCCATTGATGGTTCTTGTCAAATAATAGAAGATTCAATTTCATTACCTAATCAAGGCAGTCAAATCTTATTTATGAGGAAACAATTTTTTGCTAGATTAAATTATTTATCAAGTTATCATTGGAAAACTCAACCATGTCATAATCCTAGTGTTAATTTCTCAGCTTCAAAAGAAGAAACAATTTTTTCAGGTATTTCAAATATTGGAGTCGTTAATTCAAATATTATTGCTGCTGAAAAATGTTTAATTTCAAAGAATGAGAAACAAAAAATATTTGAAGATGAAAAGTATTCTTTTAGAATAACAAGTTATTCAAAAGAAGGAAAAAAAATTGAAGTTGGAGGATGTAGTGATCTCTTTTCAATCAAAGTAAAAGGAGAATCAAAGAATATTGATACAAAGATTAAAGATTTTGATAATGGAAAATATCAAGTAACAATTAGAATCAAAGAGAAAGGAACTTATTCTGTCAGTGTAAAATATAATGGTATTGATCTCCCTTCTTCTCCCTTTCAACTTGTTATCTTACCTGAGATCAAACCAAGGATCTATGATGAGTCTCCTCTCCATTATAAATCAACATTTGGATCAAAGGGTGTTGGAAATCGTCAATTTAACTTTCCATATAATCTTTCTATTAATTCTGTTGGAAACATTTATGTTTGTGACTATTTTAATCATAGAGTTCAATCATTTGATTCTCAAGGAAATTTTATTTCAACATTTGGATCAAAAGGAAATGGTATCAATCGATTTGATGGACCTTGTGATGTAGCAATTGATTCAAAAGATAATGTATATGTATGTGATTTTTATAATAATCGAGTTCAAGTCTTTGATTCAAAAGGACAATATGTTTCAATGTTTGGATCACAAGGAAATGGAAATGGTCAATTTGTTAATCCAAGTGGAATTGCTATTGATTCTAATGATAACATTTATGTTTGTGATTCAAAAAATAATCGAATTCAAATATTTGAATCAAATGGAAATTTTATTTCGAAATTTGGAACTAAAGGAAATGGATCAGGTCAATTTGAAAGCCCTTGTAATGTTGCTATTTCTCACTCAGGAAATATTCTTGTTTGTGAATTAGAAAACAATCGAGTTCAAATATTTGATGCTCAAGGTCAATTTCTCTTAATGTTTGGATCAAAAGGAACTGAAGATGGACAATTTCATAACCCTCGAGGAATTTGTTCGGATTTAAGTGATAATATCTTAGTTTGTGATCATAAAAATAATCGAATTCAAGTTTTTGATTCCAAAGGAAAGTTCATTTCAAAACTACCTGTTAATAATCCAACTGGAATTCAAGTTGATCCTACAACTCAAAATGTTCTTGTTTGTGAAGGAAGTAGTCATCTTATTACATTTTATTAAATAAATTTTTATTATACTGAATTAGAAAGTAGAATAAAAGTGTTATTATTTTTTCTTTTCAATAAGAAGTTGGTTTTATGATAAGAAGCCGACAAAAAAAAAAAAAAAATCGGACCTTTTGTCTGAAAAAATTCTGGAAAAAAAAAAATAGAAAAACCGCCAAAAACGTGAATAACAAACAAAACATTTATGATTTTTGACCAATAAGGGGGCGTTCACGTTGAAGAATTCGAAGAAAAGGAAAAAATAAGGAAAAGAGAAAAAAAAAAAAAATCAAAACAAAAAAAAATCAAAAAGAAAAAATAACAAGAAGTGTAAGATTCTTTGATCTGCTCTGATTCTTCCTCTTATTATCACCTTTTGTCAATTGTTTAATTCACTTTTGAAAATTTTTAAAACTGTGTTTCTTTTTTTTGACTTGTTTTTTCTTTATTGAATTGTTTTTTTTTTTGACTTTTTTTTGTCGGCTTCTTTCTCAAAGAAAGAAAAAGATGATTGAACTTGACTTTAACAAAACAATTGTTTCTTTTTCTTCTTTCATTTTTTGAAATTCTTTTTAAATTCTTTTTAAAAGTTTGTTCTTTCATATGAACTTTTCTCTTTTCTTAATTTATTTTTATTATTATTTTTATGATTTTTCTTTTCCTTCCTTTGAAATGCATTTTCTCATTACAACCTATTATAAAAAATAGAAATAAAATGGCTGACGTTTCTGACTCCCAAATTGCTGAAGTTTATGCTGATGTCCGTAAAGATAATACTGACACCAACTGGTATTTTTTATTTAGATTTGATAAATTTATTAGAAAAAAAAACAAAAAAACAAAAAACTTTATTTCTCAATTTTTTTTTTTGAAAAAAAAAATAGGCTTCTTCTTGGTTATGAAAGCCCAACAAGCAACAAAATTGTTGTTGTTGGATCTGGTTCTGGAGGTTTAGAAGAATTCAAATCTAAAGTTTCTGAATTAGATGCTGGTTTTTTTTCTTTTTCTTCTTTTTTTTTTTCTTCTTTTTTTTTTTTTTTTTTTTTTTTTTTTTTTTTTTTTTTTTTTTTTTTTTTTTTTTTTTCTTATTATCAATCTTCATGATATTGGAAACTCAAAACAATACAATTTTTTTAAATAAAGGATTTGGATATTTGAGATTTACCATTGGTAATGATGAACTCAGTAAAAGAGCCAAATTTTTATTTGTTTCTTGGATTGGTCCTTCCTGCAAAGTCATGAGAAAGGTATTTATAAAAAAAAAATTTTTTTTTTCCAACAAAAACAAATTCAAAAAAAAAAAAGTGAATTCCAAATAATTTTTTCAAAAAAAAAACAATTTAGGCACGTCTTAGCGTTCACATTACTGATGTTAAGAAAGTTGTTCGTGATTTCGCCGTTGAAATGCAAGCAGAAGATGTTTCTGAACTTGAAGAAGAGATTATTCTTGTCAACCTCAAAAAAGCTATGGGAGCTAACTACGATAGACAAGCCTCTGATTATTAAAAACAATAATCGTTTTTGTACCAAAATTAAACTCTAAACTCTATTCACTCTCTCTTCACAATTAATTTTTAAAGAAGAGTTGAAGAAAGAATCTTTTCTTGTTTCTTTATCTTTTTGATTTTTTATTTTTATTTTTTTTATTTTTGTTGTCTGCTCTATCTCCTATTATTTTCCGGACTACAAAAATCACACATCACAAAAATAGAAGAATGTCAGCAAAAAAAAAAAAAAAGAACAAGTCCAGAAAGAAAGAAAAAAAAATCCTAAATCTAAAACAAAATTTCATTTTAACCAAAAAGAGAAAGTCTAAAATAAAAAACAGGGTCACTTTTTTTTTTTCTCTGCCATTTCGAACAAACCCAATCCAAAAATAAAATATTTTTTCCTGTTTTGAAAAATTTTCACCTGTTTCACTTTTTTTTCACCTTTTTGAGAAAAATTCAAATCGATTTGAGACTTTTTCCTTATAAAAAGAAAACTGGACTTTTACTTTTACTTGGACTTTTACCCTTCCCTTTTTTTTTTTCTCCTCACTAAACGAACCCTCATTTTTTAAGAAAAAAATAAGGGTCAAAAAACAAAACAAAAAAAAAAACACAAAGGGAACCTTGAATTCAATATTTTTTTTTATTTAAGATAGTTGAGGGTATTCTGATACAAAAAAAAATAAATACATAGCGAAGAAAAACAAAACAAACAACCATTCAATGGTTTTTTTTTTCGGTTTTGTGTTCTCAGTCTTTCTAAACAAAACTTATACTTATGAGAAAAAATAAACTGTGGCATGTACAAAAATGGGTTAGCGCATTAAATCCCATGAAAAGGAAGGAGTTGGTGGTTTAGTTGACTATGAAAGGGAGGGAAAAGAGAAAGAGGTTAGGCCCCGATGGTTTTCAAAAAAATAAAAAAAGGCAAAGGAAGAAAGAAAAAATTTTACTTTTTTCATGTAGGTAGAAGTAACATCTCGAAGTGGTTTTCTATTTTTATTTACAGGTTTTCTCTTTTCATTAGAGTAGCGAAGAGTGACAGGGTCGAGATTTTCTTTGTTCTCGTCTAATTGAAAGTCAAGAAATTCACTCCAGTTTTTGATCATCTATTTTTTTTTGAAAAAAAATGTTAGAATAATGATAAATCTAATCTCTAGAAACAAGAAATGAAAGGAGATTTCAAAGAGAGAAGTTCTTTACCTTTGTTTGAGAGTTGAACTAGTTCAAAAGTTTGAGTATAAATACAAAAAAAAGTGTGTTCGTTTTCGAATATACAACAAAAAAAAGTGTGTTTGGTTTAAAAAAAAAATTAAAACTAAAAACTAAATTAAAAATTAAAAGAGAGAGAAGAGAAGAGAAGAGAGAAAGAATAGAAAGAGTAGAAAGAAAAGAAAAAGAAAAAGAAAAAAAGTTCTATAAAGACAGTAAAATCATAAAAAGTTGATTTTTTTTTTTGAAAAGAAAAAAAAAAAAGGAAAAAAAAAAAAAAAAAATAAAAAAAAAAAAAAAAAAAGGAAAAAAAAAAAAAAAATACCTCCAAAATATTCTCCTTTTTGTTTTTTTCCAACAACTTCACCTTTTACTTTAACAACAACACTTCCTTCTTCAATAATATAAAAAGTGTCACCAACTTCACCTTCATTAATGATTAATTCACCTGGAGCAAAAGATACTGGTTCAAGGGAGTCAGTAGCTTTCATTAACTCTTCATCATTTAAATTTGAAAGAAGGGCAACTTCTTTTAAGAATTTTTGGTGCTTCTTTCTCTTTTGGAAGTTGGACATCAAAACAATTCTTCTGAAGGTAGCTCTATCAACACTCCAAACAACTGAGTCTTCAGTAGCTCTAACAGTAGCAGCTCTGGGTTGTCCGTATAATAAAGCTAACTCTCCAAATGAACCTCCAGCTTTTGATTCTGCAACTTTCACATTATTTACTAAAATATCAAAGTGTCCACTATCTGTAACATAAAAATAATCTCCTTCATCCCCTTGAGTAATAATATTTTCTCCAGCTTTGACCTTTTTTTCGAGCATTGCATCAAAGATTTCTAAAAAAAAAAAAAAAGAGAGAGAGATGATTTCAAAGTTTTATTATTATTTTCTTACTTGTCAAAATAAAAAAGAAAAAAAAAAAAAATAGAAAGAAACCTTCTTTTTGATGACGATCCAAATTTCTAATCAATAAATTATTAACAGTAATTTCTGCAATTCTTTTTCTTGCTTCCTCTGATTTTTCATGAACAACTTTTTTTGATTGATTTGATTCTTCCATTTCTTCATCATTCATTGATTCACCAGCAACAGAGTTTCTTCTTTCATTTCCACGTTTGTATGGAGTTTGAGTTTGGAATTGGGGAAGTTCTTTCATTGAAGTTTGTCTTCGATAATCTTTTGACATATCAGCCGAACCTTTCTTCTTTGGAGTACCTATCAATATAAATTGATAAAATTCATTTTTTTTTTTTCTTCCATTCATTAATTAATTGTAATTAAAAAAGGAGAGAAAAATACCTGAAGAAAATTTCATGAATATGATTAAAATCACAAAACCAGCAACGACTGTTAAGATAACAAGGTCATTTGAAGGTGATGACAATACAGTTAAAATTTTATCCAATTTATCCATTGTTTTCTCTTTCTCTACAGATAGAAGCAAAAAAAAAAAAAAGTTGGTTAATAAATTTTTTTTAATTTTTCTTATTTTGTTTTTTTTTAAAAAAAAAAAATTAATTAATTAATTATCATGTTTTATAAAAATTGGAACTAATGAATGAATTTTTATGATTTTGATCAATAACGATGGTTGATATTCAATTCAAATGTATTGGAATTATTTTTATGATTATCTTCTTCAAAATAAATTCCTTTCATCATAATTCGAAAGTGTTTAAAATATTTCTGAAATTCTGTTGTGTTGTTCATATTTTTTCTATCAAATTGGAATTATACAATTGAAATGAATATAACAATTCCAATAATGATGATAAAGGAATTCAGAAAGAGATTCCAATTAAAAAAAAAAAAAAAAAAAATATGATCCTCCCTTCAAAAAAAAAAAAAAATTAAAGAATTGTAATCATAAGATATTATATCCAAAATGAAGAGAATTCAAAGAGGAATCTAAATAACTTAATTAATATTGAGAATAAAATGAATAGAATGAATAATTGTATTCTTGTTTTGAATTGGAATAAATTGATGATAAATTGTTTTTTATAATGAAAATTCTTTAACAAAATTCTTTTTTTTTTCCTTTTCCTCAATATTGAATTGAAATTCAAAAATGTTATCATATGATATTCCATTCAAAATCAACCTAATTCAATAATCTATCCAACCAACCTTCAACATATCCTTTCATAATATGATAATAACGATTCATAATAGGATTAATATGATTCAAAAAAGGAATTTCATAGTCGAATATTTAATAAAAAATTTTTCTTTTTTTACAATCCTTTTACAAAAAAAAAAAATCAAAAATACAAAAAATTGTATCATATGATATGATATTCAAAATGAAGCTCGTTCAATGAGGAATCCAACTAATGAGATAGTTAAGAGTTATAGGTGATTATAAAGAAGGTTTTGGGGTTTTTTAAGATTAAGGTTGATTGAGAGAAAAAAATTGGTGAAATAGGATTTTTTTTGTTTTTTTTTTGTTTTTTTTGATTTTTGTGGTTTCGCGTCGGTAAAAGGAATGATAAAATAAGGAGGAAAAAGAAACGTGAAACGAAAAAAATAAAAAATGGCGAAAAAAAAACGTGAAGAAAATCAAAAAAATCAGAAAAAAATGGCGGAAAAAAATAAAAAGAAGAAAAAGAGGTTATGCGTTGGGAAAACATAAAATAATTTTATGCGTTTAGTTAATAATAATTATGTGTTTCAAGAAAAGGATTATGGAATGAGGAAAACATAAAAATCATTATGCGTTTGAATTCAATAGGAAAGTAGGATTTGATTCCAACAAAGATGTTATGATGAATAGTTTAACCGCTTTGCAGGAAGACGCCTGATTTGAACATAAATCTAATTTTGAGCGCTACTTTTTACTTTAGTGCTGAGAAGATCCCTCACGAAAATAACTTTCAGCATAAAAATTTTACAAGTAACATTTTTTAATATTTATATTTGAACAATAATTTTAAAACAAAAATAAAAAAGAGGAACTTAGTTCTTTGCCAAATACTAACCTTGCAAGTAGGACAATCAGCTCTTTGCCTTTAGTTGCCTCAATTTGATATCATGAGAGGAAAATTGCCATTCAAGAGTTGAAGTTTCACTTTTTCGATTATTTTTCAGAGGTTAAGGAAAATCAATCAATGAAAAGTTTAGAGGTTAAATTATTGTTTCACCCCATCTTCTAGTACCTTGTTTGGACAACCACAAGTTTTGCATCTTGTGTCTTCTATTAATTGAACGAGTTGAGAAGAGGAACAAAGGAATTTTGGCTCCTTGACTTCTGTCATTTCTGTCTCAGTATTCCTTTAATAAGATAAATAAAAATAAAAATCAGACAATAGTAACTTTAAGAATCCAATTTTTATTTACTTATTTAATTTTTTTTTTGCATTATTTAAATTTTTTTACAGAAAATTATGTACTATCTCCTCTCTCCTCCTCATCTCAAAGATAGTTTAGATATTGGTATCATCTCTTTCATGAAGCCTTTGTTGTTGTCTGGTCTTCTTTGGAAGCATGTTTGGATCATCAGCTATTCTTTGTTGAGATTGTTGAGGATTAACTCCTTGTTGTTCCCATCCTTGAAGATTTGGGTTTGTTTGGCGTGGTAGACTGGGATCTTTTTCCATTGTTGTTATCAAAGTTGGTGGTTGTTTTCTGAAAAGCTCTTGTCAAATGATATTTAGTGAATTGATTCTTTTTTAAAAAAAAGAAAAGAAAAAAAAAAAAAAAAAAGGAATTTCAATCCATTTTATAGTTAAAAAGGTTGTTGATTTTCTTGGGTGTCATTTGAAATACCAAAAGTATTACTCATCGCTATGTTCGATTCTTGTTCAATTTTTTCAAAGGGGGTCAAGCTCAAATTTTTTGTTTTCTAAAGTCAAAATTTGTAGTTTTGATTTATAATATATTATATTGACAAAGCTTATATAGATACAAAAATTGTAATTGTATTGTACAATTTGAGCCAGTGCATCACGATAAATTTCGAGCTTTTTTTATCTTCAAAAGATTATGAACATATTTATCATTTGCAAGTTGATCAAAAGGTTTCAGAATCTCTGGACTCCTTTCATTATCATCTAATTCTTTAATCTCCTCTTTTTCAATTTCCTCATTTTTTTGTTTTTTGTTTTTTGGTCCTTTACTTGCTTTCTCAAACTTTTCGTTCAAATTGTTTGACACGGAGGTTACCTAAAAGAATTTCAAAATCTTTAAATTCTTATTTGAAGTGATGACAAAAAAAAAAAAGAATTTAAATACCTGAAAATGTCGCTGCCTCTTTTTAAATGGTGATGTCTCAAAAATATCTGCTTCATGACTTTCTGACTATTATTTTAATGGTTTATTCAACTCATTTCAATTTTTTCAAAAAAAAACAAAAAAAAAAACAAAAACAAATGAATAATAAGAAAAAAACAAACTTGTAAAAGCTCCCTTAATTGAGTTCTTCTCTTTATCGTACCTTTAGCTGCAATTTTAAAGGGTTTTTCTTGTTCTTTTTGAGATTTTTTTTCTTTTTTTACAAGTGCTATGATTTTATTTATTTTGATTTTTTTAAAAAAGGAAGGGAATTGAAATTAAATGAAATCAAATGAAATGAACGTTTAATTTGATGGTCTCCAAAAACTTTCTGAAAACATTGTTCTCCAGTCTTATTTGGAACAAATTTAGCAACTATATTAATTTTGAATTAATTTTTCAGGTTAAAAAAAATGAAAAAATCAAAAATTAGATACCTTCTTGCCAATAATTTGGAATTGAAGGTAAAATCTTCCATCTAGCAAGTGTTAAGGCTTCTAATTGCTATTTTATGTTGATTATTATTTATTCTGATATTTCTTTCATTTAATCTTTCATTTCTCTTTTTGAAATTAAAAATTTAATGTCAACCTCCTCAGACCATTGATCATTTAGAGTTCCTCCATCTATACTTGGAGTTCTTGATATAATAAATTTACTTTCATTTAATCCAGGATTAGAATTCTATCAGTTTTGGAATATTAAAGAATTGAATTAATGAATAAAATTCAATAATTTGAAGGAAAATAAAAAATTAAACTGTACTCTTCTTTCAATTCTATCAATTGCATTCTTTGTCAAAACTTTCTTTTTCTTTGAATCTTCATTTACATTTACAATCTTCTTTCCTTTTCCTTTTTCTTCTTCTTTTCCATCTTCTTTTTGTTTTTCATTCTCTTCATCTTCTGATTCTTCATCATCTTCTTTCATCTTTAACTTTTCAATACTTTCCTTCTTCTTTTTCTTCTTTTTCTTTTCTTTCTTCTTTTTTTTCTTTGAACTTCTTTCTCTTTTCTCTTTCTCTTCTTCAATTTCTTCTTCATCTTCTTCCTTATCTTCTTCCTTTATCATTTTCTCTTGAACATCTTCTTCATCATCACCATCAATTATTGATTTCTTTGTTAGCTCCATTTTCTCTCTCCTTCTTTCCATTCTCTTACTTCTTTCACTCATTGGTGTCGTTGGTGTATTTTTCTAATATAAAATAAAACAAATTGTTAAATACATTTTAATTGAACAAACAAAAAATGAAAACTTACTTTACTTTCGAATATTAAATCGAAATGGTCAATATCTAAGTCATCTTCCATTCTAATTGAAATGAACTTCTTTGTTTCGAATAGAATAAGAAGAAATTTACAATTTTAATTAACTCAAAATTCTAAAAGTTTTGAATGAAAATTAAACTATTTTCAATTATAAGGTTGTATTATTGGGAAATTGAATGAATGAATGGGAGTGAGGTTCAATTAATTATTAGGTTTGTATTTGTTTTCCCAAAAAAAAAAAAAAATAACGCCTTTTCAATTTTCTTATTCCAATTCCTTCAAGTTTAATGGTTGAATATCAAAACTTGAACTTTTTGAAAGAATTCTAACTATTGATCAAAGTGTTCAATATCTATATTCAAACTATAAGTTTAATGAAAAAGAATTGGATTGATGAATTTTTTCGAAGAATTTTGAAGAGATATCAGTTTTGCAGCAAAGTTTTAAGTTTTGAGTTAGTTCTTCCTCCTCTTCATTCCAATCTCAATGTTTCACAATAAATTATAAAGTCAATATCAAAAAATTAAAAAATATGAGAATTCAAGAGGTTCCTTTTCTCAATCAATTAATGGAATTCAAACAAAAATGCTTCTAAATTCAATTGAATAACTTTTTTCATATTCAAGTCGAGTTTTTCTATTTCATTTTTTTCCCAGTTTCAATTTTTATTTTCAATCCTTTGAAGTTGAATCAATTCAATAAGTAATGATATTAAATTTTAATAAATATTTATTGATTTAATGTTTTAAATTTGAAATTGAATTGTTCTAAGGTTTTGAAAATCAAGAAAAATGAGATTTTTTCTTTGTCATCCTTTTTTTTTTTTTTTTTTCACGTGGCTTTTTTGATCTTTCTTCTCTTCTCAATTATACTTATTCCCAACTTTCAACATTCAACAACAAAAATTCGAATACCTCATGAATTGGATATGTATATGAAAGGTTCAATGGTGTGAAAATTAGGATTCTAATGATATCAATATCATTATATTTGGGGATAAGAGAGAGAAGGAAAAAGTAAAGAAAGAAGAAAAATGTTGGTATTTAGAGACTGATTGTTTAATTGTTTAAAATGAAAGTCATTCTGAATTGGAATATAGGATTGTTGAAGTAATATTGAAGATGGAATATATTGAATTGGAATATCTTTCTGAAATTATTGAATGATAGGATATTAAGATATTTTTGTTGAAAGTGAAAAATACTTGAAAATATTGAATTCATTGAACTGATTTAACTTATTGAACTTATTCAATTAATTTGGTAGTAATGTTAATAAAATTGTATTAACATAGAGATCATGAATGGAAATGGAGACTCGTTCTCCTTTGACATTCGGCCACCATTGCAAAGGCTGATTGATCACTCACAGGAGATAAAAACTTATAAAGAATTTCAAGTAATCCAAGTAATTTTTCGATATTATTTTTTGATATTTTTTCATCTTTCAATAAAATATTGAATTCTTTTTTGGAAATTAATATAGAAAGAAGCAATCTCAGAATTAGAAAAGCAAAAAATTCTTGATACATTAGCTGTGTTACTCTCTCAAAATGCTTATACTTTAATCATTTCAAGATTATTTCGTCCCATTATTTTTGAATTAACTCTTAGGATGACAAAAATCAATCAAAATTTACAAAAGAAAGGAGACAATTTACTTCTTCAAGAAAATATTAGTCTTGCTTTAAGCAAAATTTTGATTACAACTCCACAAATTCTAAGGTTATTTTTGAATTTGTTACCTTTAATTTCTTTTTTGACCTCTTCTTTCAATCAATCAATCAATCAATCAATCAATTTTATATATAGTATCGCTCTTCATTATTTTTCACAATCTCCACCATTTTTTGAAAGAATTTCTCGCTTGAATGGGAGTTTAGTTGTGGAAATTCAAAAAGTATTCTTTTATAATTCATAAATTTCTTAGATTTAAGAAGATTAATCAATCAATCGATCTAATCAATTAATAAAATTTATAAAGGAGATAGATAAAACTAAATTTGAATTATGGAGAAATATTTCAATAACAGGATATAATTTGTTACAATTTTCTGTAAATATCTTCTCTAAAATGTGGAATTGGGCAAACTTTTATGTTTTGTTATTACACCCTGATAAACTTGTAAAATATTATACTTCAGAATGTATTTCTTTACTACTCAAAATGAATGATGAAGCTATTGTTCGTTTTCAAAAATCACTTCATCTTGATGATCAATTTCTTCTTGAAATTAGGTTTTTTTTTTTTTTTTTTTTTTTTTTTTTTTTTCTTTTTTTTTTTTTTTTTTTTTATTTTTTTTTTTTATTTTAAAAAAAAAAA
>Ga0209960_1003241_pt1 | contig 14473 bp, 10 predicted proteins | sample ThiBiot_500_plan_2_FD_183947 | JGI IMG/M metagenome (GOLD analysis project Ga0209960, IMG submission 183947) | Wastewater bioreactor microbial communities from Cape Town, South Africa - Thiocy_expt_500_plan (SPAdes) | ecosystem: Engineered > Bioreactor > Thiocyanate-remediating >... | reverse complement strand
TTTTTTTTTAAAAAAAAAAAAAAAAAATAGAAATTCATTAACTAAATAATTAATTAGTGAATGACAAAAAATTGACAAAGAATTTCTTACCTTGAGTTAAAATTTTACTAATTGCTTCAGTTCGATCGAGTGATTCAACACTTACACTCCAAGAACTTTGGTAAGCAAGAGGATGAAGCCTAATAGTAAAGAGGAGAAAGAGAGAAAGAAAAGAAATGCATAAGATAAGAGAAAATAATTGAAACAAAAAAAAAAAAATAAATAAAGAATAATTCTTAGTACATTACTGAGCTTTGACTTTCTTTAAAACTATCTCTTCTCAAAGATTTTGAACTAGCTTTGGAAAAGGATTTTGAACTACTTGATGATCTTTTTGATTTGACCTTTTCTTTTGGAGTGATAGTTCCTTCAACTCCATTTTCTAAAATTTCTGAATCTTTAGCTCTAATACTCCTTCTTCTTTCTCTTGGTTTCTCATTTTGATCCTTTTTGTTTTCATTTTCAATTCCATTCTCATCATTTTTATTTTCGTTTCCATTTTCTGAATTTTCAAATTCTTTAAGTCTACTCCTTCTTTTTTCTTTACTTTTCTTTACTTTATCTTCACTTCCATTCTCAAGATCAACATCTTTTAATCTAAGACTCCTTCTCTTCTCTTTTTCCTTTTCTTTTTCTCTTTGATTTCCTCCATCTTCAATTTCATTTTCACTCTCTTTTATTCTCATACTTTTTCTTTTCTCTTTCTCTCGTTCTTTTTCTTCTGATTCATTAAATCGAATGCTTTTTCTTTTTTCTTTCTTCTCTTTTTTATATAATTCTTCTTGACTTTGACTAAAGCTTGAGTCCAGCTCATATCCATTAAATCCATTATCATTAAATGATGGACTTTCAACCAATTTTGATTTCCTTTTTTCTTTTCCTTTCTCCTTTTCTTTTTTATCCTTCTTCTTTTTAGGTTCTTCAATTGATTCCTCAATTGGTTTCTCAATTGGTTCTTCAATAGGTCTATCTTCTTCTATCAAGTTATTCACAGTTTCTACAATTGGTTCCAAGTCAAAACTAATTTGTTTTACGATTTGTTTTACTTCTTCAGAAATCTCTTCTTCCTCCTCTTCCTCCTCTTCCTTCGACTCAATACTATCACGATTCAGTTCAACTGTTTCAATTGTTTCAACAGCTTCATCTTGTGATCCATTTTCAATTCCTGATTCAATTTCAGCTTCAATTCCATTTTCAATTTCATTTACAGACATAATCCTTTCTTCTTTTTCTCGATTAATTCCTTTTTATAATAAAATTATGCATAATTAATTTTTTTTTTTTTTTTGGGGCAAGAAAACACAAAACAAAACAAACTTCAAAAAATTTATATAACAATTAAACTATACCTTCTAATTCATGTAATCAGGTCCTCAAAAAACCTCAATGTTGAACTTCAAAAACAATAGAATACTAAGGAGTAAGAAATTATTAAAAATTATTGCGCGGGTTTTCTCAAAAAGAGCTTTTTGAAACTTTCTATGGAATTTTTCAAAAATAAAATTTTTTTTTAAAATTACAAGTATTAGAATAAAAGTAATGAAAGTGAAAAGTAAAAGACCTTTGTTGTGTTAATTAAGAGTTTGTTAACTAAGAGCGAACTTTAGAAGAGTTTTACTTTGAAACTTGGGGAAACTTGAAGTTTTGTTTTCTTTTTTGTTTTTTTCTGTTTTTGGCGGTTATTTTTTTTCCCAACACAAAAAAAAAAAAATCAATAATCAAAAATCAAATTGAAACTATTAAAATTTTGAACTTTCAATTCAATCAATTTATTAATAAATCAGCAAAATTCTTAATTATTTTGAATGAATTCAAAGATTTTTGAATCAAATAGTATTGAATAATCTCAATAATTAATTATAAACTAAAACAAAAACAAAAAAATGAGAAAATAAATCTACAAAAGGAAAAAAAATGGCGGAAAGTGAAAATGAAAAACCTGATCTTCAGCAACAACAATCCAATCAACAAGAACAATCTCAACACCAAATACCTCAAGACAATCAGAAGCAAACTTCAATTGAGAATACGAATCCAGAATTAAATAAATTACCTGATCAAAATCACCCTTTTTTTAAGACTTTAACTCCTGAGGAAAGAGAGGAAAAAAGAAAGTATTTTTTTTTCTTATTTTTTGATTTTTTTCTGTTCTGATTTTATCTTTATTTTTGGTTTTAAAAAAATATAACTTAATTATTGATAATTAAAAGGCAATTAAGAGAAAAACAACTTCAATTTTCAAGTGGAAATCAATCCAATGTTAATACTCAAACCCCAATTCAAACTCCAACCCAAACCCAAACACAATCGCAAACTCCAACCCAAACTCCAAGTGATCAACAAAAATCGAAAGAAGAAACAAATGTAAATCAAATTATTCCTCCAAATTTAACACTTAGAGAAAATTTAATTAAACAAGCAACTCAATTCCTTACAGACCCAAAAACTCAAAATCATTCAGTGGAAAGAAAAACTACCTTCCTTAAATCTAAAAATTTAACACAAGAAGAAATCAATGAAGCTTTTAAGAGATCAGGTCAAATTGGACCACAATATTCTCCTTCTTCTTCTCCATCTACAAATAATATATATAATTCATCAACACCACCTTTAAATCAAGGACAATTTCAAACTCTAAATCAAACACCAAACCAATTTCCACAAAATTCAAATTCAATACCAAATTATCAACCAACAGTAGTACCTTTAAATCAAGGACAATTTCAAACTCTAAATCAAACCCCAATTCTACAAAATCAAAATCAAAATCAACCCCAATTACAAACTTTGCCTCAAAGAAATATCTCAACTCTCTTGAAAAACCTTTTTGTAGTCATTTTAATTACCGGATTTTCAACTTTTGGAGTACTCCAACTTTTTAAACAAAAACTTTTACCATATATCCTTAAATTTCAAGAAGCAAGAAAAGATTTATTGAGCTATTATAAAAAAGTATCTGATAATCTTAAACTGGAATCAAATTTAATTGAACAAAATTCAAAACTTACCTATGACAAAATCCTCTCAAAAACTTTAGAAAATCAAGAGAATTTCCTTCGAATGAAAGAAAGAATTCTTAAATTCTCCGAGAATAAAGAGAAATCAACTCAAGAAATCAATTCAGCAAATGATAAAATTCAAGAAACAAAACTGTACATTTCAAACTTGGATACATTTGGTCGAAACATGACATATAGTGATCCCCATGTTCTTGAAACAAAAAGTGAAATTACTAGATTAAAATCATTGCTCCTGAACCCAACAAATTTCCCTCCACCTCCACTTCCTTTACAATCAAAACGTCAACTCTCACAACAAACATTAACACAAACACAAACCCAAACACAAACACAAACTGAAAATAAATAGATGTTGTCCTTTTTCGAATGTTTGAATTATTGTTGCTTGTAGAAAAGAAAAGAAAATAGAAGATAAATTAATTGATTGAAAGGGAAAAATTAAAAATAAACAAAAAAACAAAAAAAATAAATTGCGGGACGAAAAGAAATGAATGAGGCCAACTTTCAACAACTCTGCACCGAACTCAAAATTGAAATATTTCGTTATTTCACAATTAAAGAGCTCATTATATGTTCTGGTGTATGTCAAAATTGGAGAAAAGTTATTATAAGTACTCCAGAATTTTGGTAAAAGTTCTTATCTTTTCTTTCTATTTCAACATTATTTCATTACATTACTGAAACTAATTCATTTGAATTCAAACATATTAAACTATGAAGTTATTAAAATTTCTATAAAATTATTATAGGAGAAACCCAGTCTTCAGAAATATAAGAGGAGTTGAACATTTTATTCAACTTTATGGGAGACATATTCGTGAATTGAAACTATCTTTTCATCAACAATTGACCTCGAAAGAATGCTCAAAAATTTTTAAAGCTTGTCCAAATTTAATTTCTGCTGATTTAAGGTTCATTTTATTATTCATTTATTTATTTTATTATATTATTCCAATTGATTTTCATCGTTTTTTTTTTTTTTCTTAAACAAAAGGTGGTGTGAATATATTGATGATACTGCAATTATGTCTCTCGCAAAATTTTGCAATCAATTAGAAGTTTTAAAGTTGACTTTAGTTTCAATGAGAGGTATTACTTCTTTAGCTATGGGTCATTTAGCAAATAAATGTCCAAAACTTGAAAAATTGAGTTTATCAGAATGTTTGGCATCTGTTTCAAAAGCTGATAGAAAACATGAAAAATCAAAACAGTTCTTTTTCTTCTTCTTCTTCATTTCTTTTTCCACAATATAAATTTTATTTTATTTTATTTTATTGTAAAGAAGATAGTTTCCTAATTCTCCTTCTTTTTTTTTCTCTATAGAAATAATAATTCTGTAAAAGAACCGGAACCGGAACCAGAACCAAAAAGAATTCCAAAAACTTGGGGATTTATTTATACTCAAATTGATGATAGCTCAATGGCATTATTTTGTAAATTTTGTAGTGGATTAAAAGAGATTTATTTGAGTGGATGTCAAAATATAACGGATGTAACTTTAGAACATATTGGAAAATATTGTAAACAAATTCAAATTTTAGATTTAACTTATTGTATCAAAGTAACAAACTCTGCCATTATTAAACTTGCACAACAATCCAACCTTCAAGAGCTATACGTCTCAACCTCTTCTTTACTCGAGGATGAAATTGAAACTCTTCAAAATGTTTGTGCTGAACTTATTATTGTTAAATAGTTATTTATTTATTTATTATTTATTTATTTATTTCCTTCTTTTTTATTTTTATTAACTATCAATTATTATAATTGATTACTGTAAATGATTTCTCAAATAGAATCGATTCAAATTTTGATTTTTTTTTATATGAAGGTCAAACTTTGAAAGCTCCAGAGTTCTTGATTATTAGGATCTTTGTTCAACGATGATTATTATTTATGATGATGATGATTTATTATTGCTATTTTTTATTTCTGTTCGTTGTTGAAATGCTACAATTTTGGATGCAAATCAAAGAATAATAACAATCAGAGTTTCTCCAATTAATTGAAAATAAACGAACAAAAAAAAAAAAAAAAAAAAAAAAAAAAAAAAAAACATGGAGGATTACGGTTACAATCTGTTGGGAGGGGAGCTGTTGAATGAGAACCCAAGCGAGCTGAATGATAACGAGACAGTGGGTGTAAATATGATTGAGGAGCAATATGGAAATGTAGAAGGTGAAGGTGAGGGAGATACAATGGGTGTTATGAATGAAAATGAGAATTTGTTGCAACAAGGGAATGAAGAGGAAAATGGAGTTGTTGAAGGAATTGGAGGGAATGGAGATGTGGAGCAGGAAGGTCAGGTTGGGAATGAGGAGATAGGAATTGGAGGGTCTGAAATTGAAGAGAATACAGGAAATGTAGATGAGAATAATGAAGAGGGACAAGAAGGACAAGAAAGAGAGGAAGAAGAAGAAGAGGAAGAAGAAGAAGCAGAAGGAGAAGAAGAAGAAGAAGAAGAACAGGCGGGAGAAGAAGAAGGAGGAGAAGAAGAAGTTGAAGAAGTTGAAGAAATGGAAGGTTCAATTATTCCAAACAATTTAATGAATCAAGCCCAAGAACAAAATCAAAGAAATGATGAATTCAATTTTTTCAATGGACAAAAAATTCAAAATGACAATGTAGATGGAGATTTAAATCCTTATGCAACTGAAATTCAAAATCAAAATCAAAATAGAAATGAAGGAATGTCAATGTATGAAGCGAATAATGAATCAACGAATTTTCCCTCCAAAAGATCATTTAATTCAACTCAAGATTTAAATTCAAATTTTGAAAATAATCAAGTGAATTCATATCAAGATTATAATACAAAAAAACCAAGAACTCAAACTTTTCCTCTTGAATCTCAACTAGAAGCTAATTTACCAATTAATGGAAATAATCAAAATTATTTTGTTCAAAATCAAAACCAAAACCAAAACTTAATGAGAAGTCAACAAAAACAATTTGATTCTTTTAATCAAAACATTCCACAACAGCACCAACAACATCAACAACATCAACAACAACATCCACAATATCAACAATATCAACAACAACAAATACAACAACAATATCTCCAGCAATCACAAAATTTGCAACAACAACAACAACAACTTTTATCTCAACAAAATCCACAACAACAACAACAACAACAACAACAACAACAACGACTTCGTCAACAAATGCAACAGCAACAATCTTCCCAACCACCATCACAACAACAACAACAAATGCAACGATTATCACCAATTCAACAACAACAAATGCAACAGCAATGGCAACAATTTCAACAACTTCAACAAGAACAACTTCAACAATCTCAACAACAACCCCAACAACAACAACCCAATCAACAAGAAATGTCAGGAAAAATAGAAGATCAAAATAATGAACCTCAAATAGAAAAAGATATAAAAGAAGAAAATACAAAACCATTAGAATCAACAGAGACTTCAAAAGGAATAGATCAAGATGAACCAGTCCATTTACAAGGACATGCAATGCATTTTGCAAGAACTATTGAAACTTATGGTGGTGTTGATATGAGAATGTTAGCTGCAATTACACAACGGAAAATTGGAAAATGTAAACAAGAATTAGGAGTTGTAGATATTCAAGCAGTTATAATGAGTTTAAGATCCGGTACACTCATGAATCAAGTTTGGGCTTTAAACATTCTCACAATTCTTGCAAATGATTACCTAGTAGAGCTTCCATTAGTTTCTCTTCCATTAATACTTTCTGCATTATGTGACCTCCTTAACTATTCCCTTTCAAAGATTTCTCCCCTAGCTTTAAATCCCTCCCCTCTATTTTCAACTCCTTCAATTTCTATTCTTCAATTAGGTGTAGGATCAAATTCAACTCCAGCTAATACAACTACAACTACAACTGAAACAACTACAAATCCAAATACATCAACAACTACAACTACAATAATACCTCCAACACTTTCTCAAGAAAATATTAATTCTGTGAATAGTTCAACTGATTCTCTTTCATCCATGGCCACTAATAATACAAACAATTTAGTATCACCATCAACCAATTCAATTCCTTCCCTTTTTGATTTGATGTACCTTGAAAAATATTCTCATAATATCCTCTTTGAGAAACATCAAGAAAGATCCCCTTCAAATCTTGTTCATCATCAAGAATGGGCACTATGTATTGAAAATATCTTTAGAGGCCTTTCATTTTCACCAGAACATGCACCAATACTAGGACGATCACCTGCATTCTCATCTCTTTTAATCCATTTCATGACAAAATTTGGATTGGAACATAGAAAAAATGCACTTGTAATATTCTCAAATATTGCCTCAAGGTTCGTTTTCCAATCTCAAAAAGATGCTGAGGATGCTTTTTTTGTCTTGGTTGATAGTATTATAACAACTTCTGAGAGTGAGAGAGCAAATTTAGAGCCCAAAGATCCAGCTACTACCCCCACCAATGCAAAATTCTATTTTAGTGGAGAACTTTCAAATCCATATACCACACTTTGTAATTGGGAAGTTCAATATTTTTCTCAAATTTGTATGGAAAGTTTAGTTTTAAGTTTAATTGTTGTTGGAAATAATGGATTTATTCGTCATTGTAACCCCTCTTTGATCTCAACAATGATAACAAAACTTGCAAGTGTTATTCAAGATGATATTACGTATGAAGAAGATTTTGAGAAAGTAGAGACAGCTATCCTTGCAGTTTATAATATTCTCCAAAGAAATGAGACCTCATGTCATGAACTAGCCAAACATAAAGAACTCATCCCAGTCATGATCAACTTTGCTCGTGTTCCAATCTATGGATCAAATCATAAACCAATTTTATCTTTAATGAAGTATTCATCCCAATGTTTAAGAACAATTTGTAAATACCCTTCAGGAAGATCAGCTCTCCTTCCTCATGAACATCATTTCGTTGAAAGTATTTATGAAAGAAATCCTTTTTCACCTTTACTTGCAGATATAGTTTGGTCACTGACTCACGATCGTCCTCCTGAAATATAAAAAGAAGAAAAAAACCAAATATCAAAATCGAAAGTAATCTCTCCACTCCAAATTTGTATATTATCTTATAATAAATTGTGAACTTTGTGATAATTGTTTATTTTTTATATTTTCTTTCTCTTTTATTATTATGATAATTCTCTGCAACCCAAATTTTTGTTAAAAGAATGAAAGAAAAAAACTGTAGACTCAATGATTTATAAAACTAAAAAAAAAAAATTATCAACTAAAAACAATAATGCTCCAAGGTTATAATTAAGTCGGGATGCTCCACTGGCTCCATTGGCTTCACCATCGGAATAGCACTTGTACTCACAAAGGGCAGCACAAGCACATTTTAATCCTTTGCTATTACAGTCATCCTTTTCTTTTTGTCCACAGGTGTCTTGGGAACAACAACTATCAGAACATTGGTATGTTGGTACTCTCTTGAGGTTTACAGACCAAATAACACTACTTTCTTGTTCTTTTGTTTTAAATGACCACTATACTATTTGATTTTTTTTTTTTTTTTGGAATAATAAAATAAAATGATTACAACATCGAAAAGAAAAGAAAAAAAAAGAAAAGAGGAAAATGAGCAATAAAAATATACTTGAAAAAGTTTGAAACAGCCAAATGCAAATAATCCACGAAAAAGGTACCTTTTCTTGAATATTTGTCTTCTTGGTGACTTGTTTTAAACTTGGAAGAGTCATCTTTGGCTCAATTTTGAATTCAAGCCTCGAGATTCCGTTAAAAATGCTACCTTCTCACCGGCGGCATCGGGGTTCTCTCTTTTTCAAAATATATTGCAACCATACTCAACACAAAAGGGTTATGCAGTGAATGTCCATCGGTTATACCAGCTTATCAAATATACGACACCAGAAATCTTTCTATATGAAGAACAGAATGTCATTGGGATCAACTTTGATGCAACTTTCTACGCAGCGAGATCGAAAGATAGCCAAGAATAAAAGAGAACAAAAAAAGTTCCGCCTTCTATGCTCCAAAAGAAAGGACTGAAAAAGTTTGTCCAGAAATTTTCTTAACTCTTAACTCAAAGAAGTTGAAGGCAGATTTTCTTGAAATTGCGACTTGGGACTGATATTTGTCTTAATGTTGCATTATTGCATTTGAAGTTGGAGCGCGTGTTCAAAAAATTGAAAAAGAAAATTTTGGGAAAAAGAAAAAGAAAAAAAAAAATGGCCAAGAGTTTGTAAAATTTTTCTTTCACTTTTCTTTTTTCAAGTTTTTTACTATATATTTCCCAAACTTTTCCAATTCAGTTTTTTCTAATTGTAGATTGTTAAATATTTTTTTTAAAACCATTTTCTTCTTTCTCTTTGACTTGTTATTTTTTTTGGTTTTTTTGTTGAATTTTGTAACTTATCAAAGAGAAGATTCCACATGGCATTGAATGGCTTTGGAAAAGCAATTCTTATTGATTTCTTTGATGTTTTTCATTGTCAATTTAAAATTTTTTCAATTTAAAATTTAAATTCTCGTTTTTTAAAAAAATAAATAGGAAGAAAAAAGAGGATAATGGAAAGTTGAAAAGGAAGAATAAAGATGTCGAAAGTAACACTAATGGTGATAAGAAGAAGAAGAAAATGTATTTTTTTTTTAAAAAAAAAGAAAGTTTCTTTTTTGTTTAATTTGAAAAAATGGGACCTAGAGAGGAAAAGGAATCTGAGAATCAAGATAATGTTCAAAATGATATCCAAGATTATGAATCAGAACAAATGGAAATAATGGATGGCAATGAAAATGAAAAGGAAATTATTGAGAATGAGAATGAAAATGAAAATGAAAGTGAGAATGAGGATTCAAATAAACAAAATGAAACACAAGGAACAAAAATTCAAAAAGGAAAGAAAAAAACAAAATCAAAGAAACCTGAAATTGCACGTCCAGTTCCTAAATGGCTTTTATCTCCAACTTATGTTGATCAAGATATTGCAAATGGGACTCTTGTTGAAAATATGACTTGTTTATCTCAAGAAATGATTGATAGGCTTCATTCTCAAAATATTTTTAACCTATTTCCTGGTTATTTTCTCATTTTTTTTTTTTTTTTCCTAAAGAAATTTTTCAATTTTTTTTTTCTAGTACAAAGTGTAGTAATTCCTGAACTTATGAAAGGATCAAATATGTATTATAACCTTCAAGATTTTTGTGTATCTGCACCAACTGGTAGTGGAAAAACTTTAGCTTATGCAATTCCTATGGTTGAGGTAATTTTACTCTTTGAATAAAAAAAAAAAAAATAAAGATTATTTGGGAATATCCAATCCATTTTATTTCATAGATTTTATCAAAGAGAGTTGTAACAAGATTAAGAGCTTTAATCATTCTTCCAACTAGAGAACTTGTTGCCCAAGTTCTTGAAACATTTCAACAAGTTTCTAAAGGAACAGATTTGAAAGTAACTTTTTTTAAAAAAATTCTGAATTAAATAGTTTAAAAGAATTAAAAATTGAATATTTTGAATAGATTCTTACCACTACAGGTCAAACTAGATTTAGTCAAGAACAACAATTATTAGTTGGTGATTCAAAAACAGAGTTTGTTTTCTTGATTCTTGATTCTTGATTATTGATTAAAAATCGAACTAAGTATTTCATGATTTAAAAAATAGATTAAGTGGTGGCAATAGTTTAATTGATATTTTAATTTCTACTCCTGGAAGACTTGTGGATCACTTATCTTTTACAAAAAATTTCACACTTCAACACCTTCGATTTTTGGTTCCTTTTTTTTTTTTTTTTTTTTTTTTTTTTTTTTTTTTTTTTTTTTGTTTTGTTTTCTTCATTATAAATAATATTAGGTCATTGATGAGGCAGATAGGTTGCTTCGACAATCATATAATGACTGGTTATCAAAGGTTTTAGTTGCCACTATGGCTCAATCAGTTCCTAAATCCTCTCAAAATTTTGATGAATTTGGGTATTATTTTATTTTTTGACTTTTCCAAAATATATACAGAAAAATAAGATAAAGAAATCGATAAAAATACAGGATCCCAATTCCAGACTCAGTTTCTATTCGACCTGATTTAACTAAAATCACTGATTCTAATTCTTTAAATACACCTGTTTATTTCTTTTCTTTCTTTTTTTTTAAAAAAAAACTTTTTATTTACTTTATTTAAAAAAAAAAAAAAAAAAAAAAAAAAAAAAAAAAAAAAAATAGCTTCAAAAGTTATTATTCTCTGCTACTCTAACAAAAAATCCATCAAAAATTGCAAGCCTTAAACTTTATAATCCACATTACTTTTCCGTTAAAGGTGGAGGACTATTTGCAACCCCAAAAACACTTAGAGAAGAGATCGCTGTTTGTGAATCTGAAGATAAACCACTAATGGTTTTGCATTTCATGTTACAAAAAAATTTTGGATCGACTTTATGTTTTGCATCTTCTATTGACTCAACCCATAGGTTTTTATATTTATTACTTTCTTTGAATTTTTTCTAAATTCCTTTTAATTTTTTTTTTTTTTTTAAAAAAAAAGACTTTTCCTTTTGCTTCAAATTTATGGAGGGATATCAGTTGCCGAATTTTCTCGTCATCTTCCACAAACAGAGCGTTCAAAAATTTTAAATGATTTTAAAACTGGAAAAATTAAATTGTAAGTTTTTTTTTTCTTGAACCTTATTTTTTTTTTAAATTAAATTTTCTCTTTTTTTTGTTATTAGACTAATTAGTTCTGATGCAATGGCTAGAGGAGTTGATTTTGCTGGAGTTGTTGATCATGTTATTAGTTATGATTCCCCTCTTCATGTAAAAACTCATGTTCATAGAATTGGTAGAACAGCAAGAGGAGGTTTACCAGGACATGCTTTAACACTTCTGCTCCCTTCTCAAGTATCTTCATTTCATTCATTAAGAACCAAAACATTACATTCATCTCTTGGAGTTTACAAACCAGGTTCAGAACTTCAAGAACTTGTTCCAAAATATCAAGTAACTTTTTTTTTTTCATTGATTTTTTGAAAAATTATTTTAATAACCTTTTTTTTTTTTCTCTTCTTCTCAAAAGGAATCACTCTCAATCTTAAAAAGTAAACTTCATGAAGAAAAACGAGGTCGTGTATTAGTAGAAGAAAATGAAGAAAATAATTCAATTATATCACAAGTTCAACTTACACTTCAAACACAAACCCTTCGAGCAATCTCATAAATAAATAAAATAAAAAAATAGAAATAAAAAATTTTCAAATGAAATATACATTGTCAATCAAGGGTCAAATAAAAGATAGTTGAATGTTTGAAGTTTGAGAAACTAAATGATTCTTTCAAAGTTAACCAGAACTATCTTTTAATGTTGATCAGGAAACAAATATATTTTGAGTTGGTTCTGTTGGGATGATGTTGTCGTTGTCCATCATAACTTTTAGAATTGATGTTTCAAACTAAAATAAATGATTCATTCTTTCAAAAGTGATTCGGAGTTATCTTTGTCCAAGTTTTGATGTTTTGATAATGATTTGAGTTGGTTATAACTTCAACAATTGCGCAATACATGATTAAATTTTTTGTTTGAATTATTAATTATTGAAGGGATTGAGCGGAAGGATAGCGGGTGGGAGATAGATAAGGGCAATGACAAAGATTGGATTGATTGCAATGGAAATTCCTTCAGTGGGCAGCGATTATTCAGCAATCATCAATAATTGAATTTTAGTTATAATCAATTAGAAATAATTAAAGCAATGCATGGGTAGAATTGATTATGCGTAGCTCTTCTAATAGGACACAGTGTTATAAGAGTGAGTTGATTGTTATTAGAACTATGAATGAGTTAAAGTTAATCAATAGTTTATATTGTTGTAATTCTAACTAATTCATTAGAATGATAGCAATTGCTTATAATTTCTAATTGAAAAATCATTTTACCAATTGTATCACTCAAACTATATTATACCTTCAATACAAACTATATAACTCTATAACTCTAATTCTAACACACAATTCAAACTATGAATTCGAATTCTACAACTCTAACTCAAATGAATATGTATGATAATTATGAATGACAAAATGTAGAATTGGCAATTAATAATTGTAGTTATTGGAATAAGTATAATTCAAACCTTTAACTATAATTCACATATGAATAGTATAACTATAACTATAAGACTAATGTTAGGATTAGAATTAGAATTGAAATTGGAATTGGAGTTGATCACTTGCAATTAGAATTGATGTTTGAAATTGATTACAAATCAATGACATTGATGATAAATTTAAATACATTTTAAATTGAATTCAATATTAAAAAAACTAAAACCATATAAATAAAAATATTAGGATAGTAATAGAAGAAGAACACCAATATGACTGACAGTATTTTCCAAGAGTTTAAAAACTTCAAAGTGCTATTAGTTGGAAACCCAAGAGCAAAGTTCGAGGCAATTCAAGCTATTCGAAGCTCATTAGATTCTCAAGGCAATAGTATTTCTTTTGAACAACCAGATAGATTACCTGTTGTTGAGCTTGCTAAATCAACTTATGATGTTGCTGTGTCTGGGTTCATTAAACCAACATTTATTGTCCATCCTGATGAAGTCTTTGCAAAATTGATTCAATCTTTAAAGGCTAATGGAAAGTTATATCTCGTTGAACCTATTTGCTCTGAATCAATTCAAGGTTTACCTTTTAGAACTTCTGAGGAACTTGTAAAGCTTGTTAAAGTAATTTTTTTTCTCCTTTATTCTTTATTCTTTATTCTTTGAACAATAAATAAATAAATATTTAATAATTATTCCAGCTTAATGGTTTCGTTGATCCAATTATCGAAACATCTCCAATTGATGAAGAAAGTCTCCAACAATTAAATTCTTTATACTCTCTTAATGATACTCAAAAACAAAAACTCCTTGTCGCAAAGGTTTCATTCAATTCCATCTTCATTTCATTTCACTTTATTCTTATTCTTATTCTTTTCAACATTAGATTGTTTCAAAAAAACCAAATTATGAAATTGGAGCTTCTGCTGCTCTTTCTTTCAAAAAGAAAGTCCCACAAAATGGAAATTCAATATTTAAATCAAAAATTAAATCTTTCTTGGCTGCAGATGAGGATGATGATCTTATTAACGATGAAGATCTCCTTGATGACTCTGATAAAGTTAAAGCTGTTGCTGTTCAAAAAGGTATTCAAATATTGTCTTACTTTTAATTAAAAAAAATTAATCACCAAATTTATTAGATGATTGTGGTCCAACAAAAAAGAAAGCTTGTAAAAATTGTTCTTGTGGTGCTGCTGATGTAATTTTTTTTTTTTTTTTTTTTTTTTTTTTTTTTTTTTTTTTTTTTTTTTTTTTTTTTTTTTTTTTATATTTATTTTTTTAAAATTTTTTTTTTTTTTTTTAAAAAAAGAAGGAAAAAGAAAAAAAAAAAAAAAAAAAAAAAAAAAAAAAAAAAAAAAAAA
>Ga0209960_1003238_pt1 | contig 14491 bp, 13 predicted proteins | sample ThiBiot_500_plan_2_FD_183947 | JGI IMG/M metagenome (GOLD analysis project Ga0209960, IMG submission 183947) | Wastewater bioreactor microbial communities from Cape Town, South Africa - Thiocy_expt_500_plan (SPAdes) | ecosystem: Engineered > Bioreactor > Thiocyanate-remediating >... | reverse complement strand
CCTCGTTAATCCACATTAACCCCATGAAGTTCCACATTACTTTTATTGGCAATCGCGACAAGACGTCGGAGAAATCCAATTTGACGAGCATTTTGCTGGGCATTCCTAAAGACTTGATTGTGAATATTGACCGTGCACCGCTTCAACTCCGCGGTGTGATCATCGAAAACCAACTCTCTACGCAACAAGTTCTCACCAACACTTTAATGCAAAACTTTAAACAACAACTCATTCGTGAAGTGTACAAGCTCGTGGGATCAGCTGAATTCTTGGGCAATCCAATTGGATTCGTTCAATCGCTGGGAACTGGCGTGAGCGACTTCTTCTACGAGCCAGCCAAGGGTGTAACGGTTAGCCCCGAAGAGTTTGCTCATGGAGTTGCAAAGGGCACGTGGAGCCTGGTGAAGAACTCGATCTACGGCCTGTTCAACAGTGCTTCAAAGTTCACGGGCAGTCTCGGCAGTGGTGTCGCTGTGCTGTCGTGGGACGACGACTATCAACGCCAGCGACAACAAGACCGACAACAAAACAAGCCACAACACGCCTTAGAAGGGCTCGGACAAGGTTTACTCGGCCTTGGCAAAGGTATTTTCCACGGTGTCACGGGCATCATTGCAGAACCGATCAAAGGAGCACAAAAAGAAGGCGGCGAAGGATTCTTCAAAGGTCTTGGCCGCGGTCTCGCAGGAGTGGTAGTTAAGCCAGTGGTCGGTGCATTGGATCTGGCGAGTAAAACCACCGAGGGCATATCTAACACGACCGAACTGTTCGATAAGAAAGTCAAGCGAAAACGACCTCCCCGTCACTTTGCAACGAACAAACTCGAGGTCTACAACCAGGACCAAGCGCAGGCGGAAGATATTTTGCACACGATTGGTCAAGGAAGACATCGCGAAGAGAAATTTATGTTCCGCACCGCACTACCCGAGGGCATGTACATGCTGTTATCCGATCAAGCTATTATAGTGCGCAATGGCAAAGAAAACAAAACTATTTCGCGCATCTACTTCAAAGACGTCAAGTCAATCAGCCACGAAAATGCGATATTGATTATCGGCTTGAGATCTCAAACAGAGCGTCAAAAGGGCATTAAGTTCACCTCTACCGAGGAGGCGGCCACGACTGCTGGAAAGCTCAAAGATGTTTACCAAATGTGGTCAGAAAGCCAAAAACAACTCTTTTAACCTTTTTTGTTAATAAAAAATTTTACATGGTTACCAAATAACCGACAACATAGAATTACAACAAAATAATTCAAATCCAATCAAGAATAAGCTCCTCACTTTTTCTTGAAGAACGATGCAATGTTTGCTTGTTTGGCCGGACCATGTTTAGCGGATGTCGCCTCATCAACCTTCCCTGAGCCCTCGTTTTGCTTAACTTGACTTTCTTCGTCATCTACGGGCACTTCGATCACTTTTTCAATGTCTCGAACCACTAAAAATAAATTATTTTTCCGTAAGCAAAAAAAAAATTTTAAATTTTAAGATGGTCTAGGGCGGATGTACCTGTGTACCCATTTTCGTCGGTATATTGTTCGGTCACTTTGACTTTCTTTTTCATCATTCGTTTGCCACCGCTCGTGCCGTTAGTAGCCGCGGCCTTGTTGCTTTCTGGATCATTTTTTACCGAAAAGAACGAATTCAGTTTTTGACTCGAATCAGTTTTTTGTTTCTTCGTTTTGCGCTGAGGTTTGTTATCGTCTTCGTTCTCTTTGTCTTCGGTGTCTTCTTTCTCGCCGTCGTCTTCTTCGTTGCGCTTTCGTTTCTTGCCGCGTGGCTTGACTGGCGCTTCTTCATTCGTTTCAGCTGCTGCCTTTTTAGACTTTTTTGCGGACAGATCTTGCGTCTTTTCTTCAAATTCCATTTCATCGGCCTCTTGAGCTTTTTTGACCTTCTTTGTCGCTTTTTTCGGTGATTTTTCTTCTGTTGCCGGAGATTGCGTTGATTTGCTCGTAGACTTTACCTCATCCACTTCGGCTGCAGCTTTTTTTGCTTTTTTCGCCGGCAATTTTTCGGTAATCTCTTCACCGACTTTTTGCTTTTCTGTTTTGACCGTTGATTTCTTAGTGGATTTCTTGGGCGAGGGCGAGGCTTTGTCTTCTTTGCTAGCCGAAGATTTTTTCTTTTTTTCTGCGATCTCGTGGGCACTCAGCTCGTCTGCAGTACGTTAGCATTTGAAAGCATCAATTGATAATAATTATATACTATATATATTAAAGAGAAGATGTAATAAAGTACCTTCATCCCCGCTAACGTCCATCTCATCCTCCTCGTCATTTTTTTCCGCAATTTTCTTTTTATCGAAAGTTTTTTTCTCCGCTGGCTTCTTAGTTGGTTTTTCATCCTTCTTCGGGCTCTTTGTCTGAGATTTTGCAGGAGATTTCTTCTCTTCTTCGTCATCGCTCTCAATTACCGCGCGACGTTTCTTCGTGGGTGATGTAGTGGTGTTTGACTCGCTCTTTTGAGGACTTTCTTTTTGCTTCTTTTCACGCGGCTTTGCCGGCTCTTTATTCTCGTGCTTGGACTCGGTCTCTTCTTCGTTATTGAAACGCAATCGTCTCTTTTGTTTGCTTTCTACGGGAGTGTCCTCGATCTCGATCTCGTCTGCGTCCTCTACTTTTTTCTTGGGCGATGATTTTGCAGGACCCTTTTTGGCCTGGCCTTCTGATTCAGATTGCTTTTTTGTGGAGAAAAAGCTGGAAATTCCGCCTTTTTTGGCACTTGCTTTAGGCGCGGTTGTCTCCGTTTTAACTGGTGGTTTATCCTTCGTTTGTTCAGGTGACGCGTCGCTCTTCTTGGTTTGTTTCTTGACCTCAACGTTGGTCTTAGTCTTAGTTTCTGTAGTCTCGGCCTTGGGTTTGGGTTTTTCATCCTCGATCTTGTCCTTCGAGTCTTGTTTCTTGAAGAACGATTGAGCAGCGGCTGGTTTGGGCTTCGATCCATCGACGACAATACGACTCTCGGAGCGTTGACTCGATAAGATTTTCTCTGCGGTTACCGAAGCAGATTCCTCCAAAGACTTGATCTCTCCCCAACTACGTGCAATTAATACGAAAAACAATACTTATATTTCAATATGATAATTATTTCACTTACCGATGGTCAATGTAAGGATTTTCCAAGGTGTTTGATGATTGTTGATCAAATGAATGCCACAACTCGCGATCTGCGGTGCATAATTGCGCGCTATCCTCTGGGGTGCTCTGTTGAACACTATAAACATGAAGCGATGTAATCGTCGAAAATAATTTTTTCGCTCCTGGATTAACCATGTCAGACCTACATTCGTAACAATACTTGCATTTTGATTCGAAAAATTACCTTCGAGTTGAGACTTTTTTGCCAATTTGATCAGTTGTGCTTTATTTTGCTTGCTGGTTCCTGAGATGAGATAAACAGCATCTACTTTCTTGTTCTTCGAGACAAAGTCGAATAACATCCTAATAATCATATTTAATACCTATTGATAATGTTTTACAATAATTATGGTCTTACTGTTTGGCTGCATTCAAAGCAACATCTAAATTAGCGCTCAACCATTTATAAGTGACCTAGATAAATTAGTAGCAGGGAAAAAAAAAAGAATACAAAATAATGTAATATTGTAAATGTAATGTACCGACATTATATATCGTAAACACAAAAATATTTGAATTAATTGTCAAGATGTGGATACGATTTTTTTCTCGTCAAGCACCCATTGCTCTAAGCTCTGCAAATAATTTCTATCCGACGCCATTTTGATTGAGCTTTTAATGTCTTATGTATTACAAAAAAAAATAACAAACGGCCAAAACTTTTGAACGCACACGGTTTTTTTTGGCGGGAGTTTATTTTTTGCCTTAGGAGCGAGTTCTCCAGGCAAGTAGTTGGTGCAATAAATTACATGTCATTTACCATGACGATTACCCGCCCCAAAAATAAGGCCGAATAAACGGGTTGTTTGTTCTTTGACAGATCAAGTTCCTTCCTTAAATCAACCATTATCTGAGTGAGTGATGGAATATCCACTGCCTCTTTACACACGCTGTTAAGACAGAGTAGATGTAATATCTGAGTTCATGATGAGTTTCTTCACTGCGCGTAGCTACCACCACTTCACGTTACCCAAAGCAAATTGAGCGTTGTACGGAAGAAAGAAACCACCTGGACTGCTGTTCTTCTTGGTGACTTCATCAAAATCGAACTGTGTTGTGAGTGATATAAGCTCATTCACCGCGTTGTCGTCACCTGAAACTTTCTGCGGCAGATCTTGCAAGTATTTCATCAAACTGGTGTAATCTAGATTTTGAAGTGATTCTAATAGCAACGCGTTAGCATTAGATATTGTACAATATTAGATGCGGTACCTTGATGTTTTTGCAACAGTGCAAGTACGATCTTGACCGCAAAGTTAAATCCATCAATGAACAACAAGTCCCAAATGCGAGCCACAAAATTCAGTTCAAATTGTTGAGCAAATAGTGTTCTCAACCAGGACATTATAAAAATTTCCGCGCTCAACTTGTTGGCTTCCTATTTAACCGGTTATAAGTAACGCTTCGTAACCAAGATCTACAATCTTTAGGCGACTTACAAAATGCATATTCAAGCGCGGCATATACTTCTTCAATGCCTTCTTAAATAGCTCCACGCATTCATTGGTACGCACGAACAAAGTTTTCACGCCCAAGTGCTCCATCATGTGCACGAATAGCCAGTACGCGTGCTATTGTGAACTCGTAAATAAACATTGAAATTATGCGCTGTCGATTATAAACGTACCTTTTCATCTAAATATAGACATAATATTACGACAATGTAGGACATGCCTTGTTGGTAACCCACATCTGGCATCTCGTAGTTAAAAGCGCTCAAAATGTTCCGCACGGACGTCATACTGGTAGTAGATATGTTATACAATGTTAATATGTTTAATATGCAATACATACGTGCTTATCCTCCAAGCTGGTCGTTCAGTGAACGTGCGATCTATGTCCGTAGAAATGGATGAGGTGAGTTCTGAGTTTGTAGCCTTATTAAATGACTATTCGTATTACATTAGCCATAAGAATATTGAACGTTATGCGCACCTTATAATTCCGCTTAGTATCCGCGAGTCTCTCGGTCAAGGTGGTCCAAAACAACGAGCGCATCTGCTGCGAGACACCGTACATTGAGAGTTGTGTTTTCAATGCTACGACGTTCCAAGTATGGGTGTATGAGATGATATCTGGCGTTTTTTTCGCCTCACTCACGTTAGTATTGGTTAAATTATCTTCCGGTAGCGGATGCACTTCCGACGACCATAGCTCTAATAGAAATCTCAATAAAGGATTATTGAATGTGTTAAACGAATAGAATGTTAATATTTTATCGTTATTGGATCCTTGACTGCACTACAATGTGTTCGATCAAACAGATCGCAAAAAAAAAAAATGGAATTTAAGCGAGACGCTTTTAAAGTTGGTATTAATTGCTTATAATTCTTACTTTAATATAAAATATTGTATTGAATATCAATAATAGTACCAATTATGGAAAATTGATAGGAACTTACTAATTTTATAGCATTGTTCGCATATACGTTGTGGTTTGTTATATCCGAATTCAGGCATGTCTGTCCTAGTCTTCGTGCATTCGTCGCAGTATATCATGCCGCATCTTCGGCAGTGGTGCTAAAAAAAAAAAAAAGTGTTAAAATTCATAAAATCGAACGAATTATTCAATTGTTTCGCACGGATTTTTTTACTAACCTTCCTTTTAAATAGACTAAAATTAATATTGCAACCATGGCACGTTGTGGCATTGGAATCTGGCTCCCAATCTGGTTTAACCTCATCCATTGTTACCAAGAGCGTATTAAATGCTTATGGTCATACGAAATTAATCGCGTTTGCTTTTGTGGGATCTGAATTCGGTAAAGAGAGAAAAAGGCTTGGAATTGTTTCACGACAAAAACCTTTTCGAGGCAAAAACGAGGCACCATGCTTGAATTGATTCCTTTTGCTGAGAGCGAATGTTTGGTTTGTGTATTCTTAGGACCGAAAGGCAGATGGTTCTTGCTCAATCAAATCTCGCGACTCGTTTTTGGATGGGATACGCGAGTCTTCAAGCGAAAGATTCTCTACAACGCTATGACTACGAAGAATAAATATAGGATCATCAAAGTCAGCGATAGCTACTTATTAGAACAGTTAAAAGCGATTAATATGGTCGATCGAGAGTCGAAGCACGTCCATCTAATCCACGTTGCCAGCTTGGACTCATTTATTAAGAGTTATAGCCGCAGATTATCATTATTCACAAAATTGTATGATACAGTGCATCGACTTCAATGGGGTAATTCTAGTAACAATTACGAGGAATACGGTACTTATACCAAATCCTCGAAAACGGCCAAAAGAAAAAGAACCTTGACAATGGCGGATAAAAAATACGTGGCTTCATTGCAGAATTGGCTTTGCGCTTGGTGCGCTGAAACTCTGCCCGCAAGGTAAAATTTCATTTTTGTTTAAAGAATTTGTGCATTCGCAAAAATATTTCGAATAATTCGATATCGATGATAATAATAATACCAAAGGTCTACATTAAAACTTTAGTAAAATTGAAATATTTTAAAAAATGTCTCATTTGTTTATTTATATTTAAATATAAATTAATCTTCCCAAATATGGAGTTATAACTTATCATGTAATTATGCGTGCACCTATTAATTCAGTAAAACTTCAAATAATAGTTTATAAAGTGCGGAACAATTCTATCAACAACATTGCAATAGTTCACACGTATTCAATACTCACCTCTCGTTACTACGAATAGATTCGAAGTCGATCACATCATGCAATTTGCAGAAGGAGGCTCAGATGACGTTGAAAATTTGCAGGCACTCTGTCCCAACTGTCACTCTGTCAAAACTGAAATGGATCGCAGAGTGCAGCGCCAACAAGACGAATACGAAACTACTGCTCTCTTATACGATGATGATGATAATAATAACAAGAGTGTGTTCAAAGCCCCTGCGAAGAGATCCGCTTCGCCACTGTTAGGCAACAAAAAACAAAAGCCAAATATTGCACTCGGACCAGTGCGCATGACTCAATCACAAAAACCAGACAGCGATGACGAGGAAATAGGCTTTGCAGATATTTTAGTAAACGAAGATGACGAGGATGAAGATGACACTTTGACACGTGTCAACAAAAAAGCTAAAACAAGTCCAAACACCAGCAGTAGCCACACAAATAATGATAAAAACAATAAGCCAATAATGGCAAACAATAGTAATAACAAGGCTACGCGAGCCCCATTCACTTCTTCCTTTTTTGGAAATCATGTAGCTGCGGCGCGCAAAATTTCGAACCCGCCGAACAAACTACAGCCTAGCCAAAGTCAAGACATTATTAAAGACTTTGATAGGGACGACAGCTCGGACGATGAGGACCTTGTGTTGCCGCGGCATATGCAAGATGAAGAGGACGAGTCCAGCGAAGATCAGACCCCAGACCCGCGCTTTGAAAAGAGTTTCATCGCACCTAGCAGCAGTGTCAAATTAAAAAACAACCATATGACGAGCGGAAAAACTAACGTTAAGCACCACAATAACAATGACGTCGGAAATAATAGTAAGGGTGCCAAAGTGAGAAGTAATCCGTTCGAGGCGGGTTTGGACGAAGAAACGCAAATCTTACCGTTGAACACAATCAACAAAAATGATTGTTTGAGCAGCGATAATAACCAGAGCAATTGTGATGAAGACGATGATGAAGATGAGGTATATGACGAGGATAATGGTGATAATAACACAAGCGGCGATAATAAAAACTACGGAGATGATCGCGAGAACGAACAAGGTAGTGCCAGCGATGAAGATCTGTTCGGCACTCAACAACAGAGCGTAAAAATTGTTAGTACGAAGACCGGTGACTGGACTGATGTGAGGTACATTTTAATAATATGAACAAATGTGAAGAGGGAATATATTATTTTCCAAGGCCATTTTTTTATTTTGATCAAACCGAGATCTAATTTTTTTTATCTAATAGTCCACATTTTGCGGCTAAAGAACTTGCGAATCCAAAAACCAGACATTTGCAAACATTAAAGGCTAACCAATCTCTCGCGCTCAATGCGCTCAAACATCGCGTCATGACCAGTAATGCGCCGGACAAGAACAGCGTGCTGGGAAATAATCCAATCAAAACTACGCCGGAGAAGACTATGAGCACCGCGGGCAAGAAAAAAGCTGTGAAGGCAAAGCAAAGTAAAGCAGTGTCTAAACCAAAGAAAAAAATTACTGAAGCTGCGTTAAAGTACGAGAAAATGTTGAAAGACCGGCAAAAGACAAAGTAGATCTGGCTTTTTTTTTTTTTTGTCTGAATTGTATTGTAATTAAATTAAGATTCTTAAGAATTTTATAGTAAGTACATTCCGCACTTGGGGTGGGAATGCACATGAAAGGTCAAAATAGAGGACAGAGTTTATTTTCGATTGGAGAGAAAACCCTCAAATGAAACGATTAATAACCACCGTATTTATTTCTTTTTCTTCTTGAGAGGACTATCCTTCATTATCTTCGCAAGTGCGGCAATAGCATCGCTTCCAATTTCTAGTAAAATTGTTACAAAAATTGATAATGTTTAAGATGAATGACTGTACTACTCGGAGACTTCTTTTCCTTGATCGACGAACTCAATTCTCCTTCATTATTATTTTCTTCGTGTTTTGATTTATTTTTTGACTTGCTCTTTGGAGGTTTAGCTCTTGAAGGCTGGTTTTAACAAATTAACAAACTGGTTTATCAAGTAACTATTGTGCATCACTTACTGTCTTTAATCTTGGAGATTTGGATGTAATATCGTCCAGATCATAGTTCGCTGAGCTACTATTTGTCGCAGTAGTGATTATATTAGGGACTGAAGTCGTTGAGGACGACACTGGTTTCGTATTGAGACCACGATATTCTGCGGGGAATAACGGGGACTTGCGGTAACGCCAGAACATTAACACGGGTAGAATCATCCACAATGAATTGGCCTTCCATTTAATATAAGATATTTAATAGTTTGGTAGATATTAAATTAACATACTCCAATGATGAGATTTGGATCCGTTGGCTTGCTCGACTGACTAAATACGTCGAATAAATATAAACTCGCGTGATCCAGATGAAGCGCGGCAAAAAGAATGCCTGGAACTCGCCTAAAAGCACATTAAATGATTGAAAATGATGATAAAGATCGAATTTTACCATTCTTTTCGAGTAAGTAACCCATAGATCGCAACAATACCAAGCGGCAGCAATAAAAAAAAACTAGAGCCATTCAAGTAGCGAAAATAGGGTGGATTATTTTTAGTTGCAAGGTCATTGGCTCTATCCACGTAGTACTTTAGGTCCACACCAACTGTTAACCAATTAATTTAATTATTATACTCGGCTAGACTTGTTAAAGTAGATTAGTTCCAAATAATAGATACCTGCTTGACGAACTTGGCAACCCAATAAACATATTTTTTCCCGCAGGGTATCATCAAATAAATACTGCAAAAAAAAAAAATATTATTTATTATTTTATTGATTAATTTTCTAATGTCACGTACGTCACACCTAGTCATAACAGGGCAATTGATTGCAAATTGCCAATCAATAACAATGGCGCTGAAGAACGTCAAGGAGCACTATTGGATCAATCAAAATTAGTATCCTGCTGGTACGATTGGTAAGCCACTTACGAGAGCGATTATAGCAATATCTATCTTATACATTGAAAATCTTTCCGTGAATTAAATTACAATGTAAAATACATTAGCGGTGTTAGCCAAAAAGATTCGTTGTGATTTTATTAGTTTTTTTTTTTGTGTGTAAATTAATAATCACAATAACAATTAATTAGGTGTATATAATGAACATAAAAGTCATTACTAGTAGTAAACCAAATATATTATTTATGTTAACGATGATATTTGACATTCAAATGTAAAGAACTTCCAATTAAGGCGCAAGTTTTTCATTGGCAGACAAAAGTTAACTATTATACCATGGCTGACGAATCTTCTCCTTTAGTACAAAGCAAGTACTAAATTAGGGAAGGTTAAGAATATGAGTGTAACGATTTTTTTTAGACTCAAAACTGAAGGGCAGAGTGCAGTGGCCAAAATATCTTATATTCGCAGTTATAGGCATTATAATCTCGAGCGTAGCCTTTGGAATCGCATTTTATGTTTATATTCAACAACGTAAGTGAGAATAAAAAAAAAATAATTGATTCCGTATTTCCGAAGTTAATGTCGACATTACAGACCCCACAAACTCAGATAATAACAATGTTGAAGATATTTGGTCAAATGTTCCTGCCTTTGGTCACGGATTTCGAGATCGATTCTTTTACATCGAACCTAACAGTAAGCGATGAGATTAAATTGATTTGATTATTTATTCATTACAGACGAGACATTAAATTATAATATCAAAGTTCAATACAAAGTAACCTTAGGAACATTGACCAGGATCATGTGATTCGGAGTTTATTTTGATTATGTACCTAATAATTAATTACTTTTAGCGACTTTCCTTAATCACGGCAGTTCGGGTGCTGTTCCGAAGCCGGTAATGGAGCGGATCCACTATTACTTAACAGCAGCGCAAAAAAATACTTGGTTATGGGGCTCAACTGCCGAGTACGTAATAATTCGTATCAATTGCATCATGTTATTAAGAGATATTAGATCCGGAGTCAAGGACGTTCGAGTCATGTTGGCCGAGTACATAGGCGCGAACAAGAGCGACGTTGTTATTGTTGAAAACACCTCAGACGGTGTGAACTCAGTGATTCGATCGCTTAATTTTAAACAAAACGACACTATTTTGCAGCTCAGCATTGCTTACGGTACGTTTGAAGAAAAGCAATGATCTCGATTAGCAAAAAAATCCGACTTTCTCTTTCTTTCGCTGCCGATTTGTCGTCCATCAACAAGATACGATACATTAAAAGCGTAAATATAGCAGTACTTACATTTGTAACGAAAATTAGGAATGGTCAAACAATCGATCAGATTCGCTCAAGATCGATGGGGTTGCAATGTACTCGAAGTGGTAGTGCCATTCCCTACCGATGAACAAAAAGTAAAATATTGTTCACTGGATACTCGCTATTTATAACGAATAATTAAAAATAGATCCTGTCCCTGGTCGAAGACACACTGAATAGTCATGCGGTCACATTTGCAGTTTTTGATCATATCGCGAGCTCACCGGCCATTGCCATGCCCGTAAAACAAATCATCTCAATGACGCGACAACGAGGTATTTTGACGCTAATCGATGGCGCTCATGCGGTCGGTCAAGTGCCGCTCAATATGACCGACTTGGATCCAGACTTCTACACTTCAAGTGCCCATAAATGGTACTAATTATAATAATGTAATATAATGATATATTGATGATGTTCCATAGGCTTTATTCTGGCCTCGGAAGTGGTTTTCTTTACGTTAAACCTGATCTTCAACATCTGATCCACCCGAACATTATCTCATTCGGCTATCAGCAAGGATTTGAAGTAATGTACTTAAATACTAATAATGTAACTCATACCATATTATCAGAGCGAGTTCCAATGGGTTGGCGCGAGAGATTTTTCGTCGTGGCTCTCGATTGCGGATGCGCTCGAGTTCCGTAAGAATTTGACCGAAGAAAAAATTATATCGTGGAACAACGACCTATGTCGTCGAGCGGGAGAGATGCTCGTGGCAGAATGGAACACAACAACGCCGTTCCCCTTCTCCTTGATGCATGCGCTAGTTACAGTACGAATTCCGTGCAGTGTCAACGAAACTACTGCTAAAAATGGAAACAAAACCACGTGTTACGATTGGGACGTGGTTAGTTTGTTCAGGTTCGCGCGTGCCAGAGGAATTTGGGCAAGTACATCTACTTTTTAAATTTATCGAAATAGTATCAGCAAGCTAAAAACAACATATTTATTGAATATAGGAATAATATTATATTATGTAATCACAAACTTTGCCACGACTAATCGGATAAAATCATTTTGAATAATTCTCGTTATTTTTTTTGTAGGTACCTTTCTCTCAAGTCGAGAATGACTACTATGTGCGGTTTAGTTGTCAAATATACAATCAAATAGAAGATTACATCGCACTCAAACAAGCCTTCTTTGATTTCTTATCAGCCAATAACTTGCAAATAATTCAGATGTAACAACAATATGAGCTAGCAAAAGGCACGTAAAAACACAAGAGTAGCAAAATAAGTTATTCCAATTTAAGAACTTTTATTGACACATTTATTTTCTTGGAAGCAAAAGCGAGATTATTTGCTGCAAATAAAAAGTGTAGTTTAAAAATTGTTATTCTCTGCAGTACAAAAAAAACTACGAAATCAAAGGAACATATTTATTTTAACACGGGGCTGAATTATGAATCTACCATAGAATTGCAAACAAAATAGAAAACAAAGCTAGTAATTGACCGATAGGCATCATCATTTGGCCTTGAGAAGTTTTGCATCCAGCATCATTTTTAACGATAATAATCGTCATCTGGCCATCTTTTGTTTCTTGTCTCGCTTCCAAAGTAACGCACTGGGGAACTGGTATGACGAGTTAGACTTTGAAGTAATATTCATATTTAAATTCTTCTTACCATCGCCATCAACGGTAATTGATGCAAAATTAGCGTTTGAAGTGCTACACGTGGAGTCGAAAATCAAAAATGTTCGTTCAACTTGGCTCGAAGTACTTAACACTTTGATTTCATCGGCAGTTAAAGTCAACGACAATGAAGCAGTTCCTAATCGAGTATTAAAAAGAATTCAATGTTGAGTTTGGATCTGGCGCAGTACCTTGGATGATAGGGCATCCGTAGACAACGATAACACGATCAGTGGTGGTTAAATCTCCCGAAATGGTTAAATTTCCGTACACGACCAGGCCGTCCGTATGCGAACCAGATGACAGCTCGAAATTTCCATTTATGGCCCACACCGGCTCTCTATTTTCATCCACTTGACATGTTGCGTCAGCACTTGGTGCAGGCTGAGGACAAGAAGTGACACCTGCGGTTATTTTTAGTCTCTGCCACACGTATGTTAACATGTTGTCTTACAGTCATATCCAGTGATGTTGCACACAGGATTGAGCGGCGTACAGCACAAGTTCGTTAAAGATACGTCGCAATAGAACACTTTTGCAAGTGTTGCGTTGAAACAACCAGAGAGTGGATTGTCCGACGCGTCAAATATACCCAAATTAGGTAAATTTCCTATCCCCTGTGGAATAGTTCCGGTTAATCTGTTGCTGGTGAGGTAGAGGTAGAGGAGAGATGTCATTGAGCCGTATTCAGCGGGAATTGTTCCGGTCAATCGGTTGAAGGAATATCTCTGCGAAGCGATGCTCTTTAAGGCAAGTTGTCTCGGAATGGAGCCCGTCAATTGATTGTTTGACACATCCAAATTAGTCAATGACACGGATAATCCTAATTCAAGTGGTATGGTACCTGTCAATTGGTTCTTAAAAAGGGCCAGCAATGATAATTTAGGAAGCTGACCAAGTTCTGGCGGTATTTCGCCAGTTAACCTGTTCTCGGTCAAAACTATTGCAGTGAGCTCCGTTAAACCACCTAAATATGCAGGTATTGATCCATCAAGGGCGGTTCTTTTAATGTCTACACGAGTAAGATTCGGATAGGGTCGCAAGTCAGGAATGGGGCCGGATATATCCGCGTCGAGGATGGCAAACTGTGTCAGGGGTGAAAGTGCATTCGCAGGATACGGCGCGAACTGAAGGTTGGTGACCCAGAACAATTTGAGCTCCTGTAGGTTCGGTAGAGAAGCAATTTGACCTGAGATCGGCTTCGATAAAGTTACGTTGTTGATAGTTATGACTGTTAAGTAGGTCATGTTTTTAATCCAATCACCAATCTCAGCTGTAGTTAATTCAAGGAGGTATCTGAACCGAATTGAAAATTTAATTAACTAGAGGAGCAATATTCATAAATTTATCGCAAAAATAATTACTTACATCTCTGTAATATGCTGGACTCCATCAACAGGCTGTCCGCAGGTAATGAACGTGGGAAACTGAAAAGCACAAGGGTCAGGCAGGGGCCAGTCGGGGGCAGGAGTAAGAGATAGTTTCAATTGAGTCCATGCGTCGATCTCAATCTGCGGCACCAAAGACTGGGCTGTAATGATACCGGCGAATATCGCTAGAAATAATAAAAGTAATCTTTGGCAATGCATGTGGTCAATATATGAATGCACAACGTTATTTTGCAAAAAAAAAAAAATTACTGAAAACGGTTGTCGGCGGTTTTTTCACCCGACAATAAATTTATTGCGAGACTTATTGCCAAAAATAATAACAGTTCTTATTCAGTTGGCAAATGGTACGAATTGTCTGGAATATCTGTGTTGCCAGAGATTAGATGAAGGCTAGTGTTAGAAGATCTAATCGAGGTTTCCCTGCTTTGCTTGATAATAACCTCTTACGAGA
>Ga0209960_1003236_pt1 | contig 14494 bp, 17 predicted proteins | sample ThiBiot_500_plan_2_FD_183947 | JGI IMG/M metagenome (GOLD analysis project Ga0209960, IMG submission 183947) | Wastewater bioreactor microbial communities from Cape Town, South Africa - Thiocy_expt_500_plan (SPAdes) | ecosystem: Engineered > Bioreactor > Thiocyanate-remediating >... | reverse complement strand
GTGGTCCTTGATGTTCTCGTTCGCTTGCAACAAACCTTCCTTGCGAAGTTGTTCCGCCAAGACGTATCCAGCGAACACTCCTTGCGCCACATTGGTGCGATCCAAGTTGTCCATGCAGTTAGTGCGCACGGTGCCGTTTTGTTTGGAGTTTGTCTTGCTGCAATAGTATCTGCGCAACAGTCAGCTGTAATGTCAGTGTAAATGCAACTGTGATGTCGTACCCTTGATTATTCAAATCGGTTTGTACTTCACCCAACAACTTGGACAAGTTCTCGAACTTCATGCCCTTGGTTTGCTTGTGAAAGTCCCAGCCAACAAATCTACAATCACGTGTTAGAGGCAAAGAATAGGGCATATTTAAGAAGGCAGTACTTGTGAGCAGAGTCGTGGTACAACTCGTTCATGTGTTTGCTGTACTCGTCGTGCATACCACCTTCAGAGCCGTGGTGGTTCACGAGGCACACGATCACGTTTGGTCCGTAGAGTTCTTGTTGCGCGTCGATGTGCCTCTTGAAGGCGGCTTTCTGCGAGTCCGAGTCAGCGCAGTTCAATTGCACGTCATATTTGGACTTACAGCGGCTTCAAAGTTGGACAGTCTAGGCTTGGGCGCGTAATTGATGTCGACTTTTTGACTCCAGTACAACGGAATGGACCCGCGTGTCTGAACGTACGTGTATATAGGACTGTTGCTCTCGTTGGATCTGAAGAACAATTGCTCGGTCTCGACGTTGTTGGCGACATTGCCGTCTTGGTCGACACCGCGCTTGTTGTAACGAGTTCCCGCGCGCTTGATATTACGACGAGAAATCAAACCAAAGTAGAATGAAGTCGTGCGAATAGTACTCTTCGATACTCCTACGACTGGTTTGTATATAAAATTGTTATTATTACTAGTTTTTGTTGTTTGAAGAATGTTGAATGTATTGACTTACAGCCCATAATGACTGGAATAACCCATTGATCGAGCTAATGCATATTTAAAATTTAATTTGGAATTTACAAGCCGAGAGTGGTTTAAAACTTACGTTTTCAGAGCTTGAGGTCAATTCCTCGACGAGATAACTGTTCCAAAAGAATCGTTTATCTGTCTGAATGAAAAACATTAAATTTAACATTTATGTAATTAAAATCATCAGTATTAATTAATAGGTATAGAAAATCACATATAACGTACTCGTTTCCACATAGGAGCATTCTTATCGTAAGAGTCAGCTGCTTGGCGTTGGAAACTGTTTGTCAAGTCGAGAGTGGGTGAATAGTACATCCAAGGCAACGAAGCAACCGTTTGAATCATAGCCAAGTACTTTTGCTCATCTTCCTCCTGCGAATATTATTAGCATTAATGTTCGGTGTAGCGATGTTAAGGAGGATGATGTAACGTCTGCAAGAGATCTTCAGATAATAATGAAGTTCGTAAGCTCATTAGCTATTTAATACTATAATAATAAGGACTAAAAATGATATTTTGGATTATTCCATTAAAGCATCATAAAACTAAAGTTAGTTAAGGTTAAGAGGAGGTGACATTGCAAGATCCCAGCAAATTAATGAAAGTTAATAGTTGTATATAATACCTGTTTAGCATCCAATTCAGTCTTGTCATTGTAAGGCAAGAGCTGAATGCGGGTAATTTTGTAAACTTCGTTGTCCAAAATTTTTCCAACGGATTCACGTTCGGAAATGACGATCAAGTAGCGGCCTAGTTTAATATTATTATAGTCGACAATTTAAAATTAAAAATTCAAACTTTGATTGAGAGGTTAATAAAATATTTGAAATTGATTACAAATTAAAATTAATAACTCACCTTTAAGCAAAGTAATAATGCCCAAAATACCATAGACAGACTTTTTAGCAGCTCCTTGAATTTCTTCTACGTTGCTGAGGACTAATAAAGTAAAAGACGTTATTTTCAATGAAATGTTTGTCACATCCACAATAAATATGCCCATAAGAAGGTATTAAGTATTGTGCACGATGAAACTCGTTATTTACCGGAAATTGCGCCGCTTCTACGGTCAATCTGCAATCCACTCTTGTCTTTGGCGATCAAGACAAAACGGTCCTCAATACTGACCAACTCAAGAGTATCGTGTAGTTTAGCCATAATAATATTTTTTGTAACGGTGTTGTTATACACAAACTTGCAAAATAACTAAAGTCCATTTTGAACTCCTTCTTAGCCGCCTCTAATCTCAGCAGTAATATCATAAGGTAGTGTTCTTACATTTACATACTACCACGCATAACCTGTTATTCTCTACCCTTTTTAGATCGAGGTACCAAAGATTTATTTTTAACTTGATCTTCTAAGCACAACAACATGGTTGACAAAGTAACATTAATTAAGCGAGCCATAATAGTCTTGGGTTCTCCTATAGCACTGGGTTATATCATCATGAAGGCAACATCGCGAGACCCAGAAAAAGATCTAGCAGTAAGTCGGTGAAATAATTTATGACGACCATACGTTACATGTGCTAAAAATATTGCATTAATTTTATAACAATTATTTAGTTCGTAATACTTTAAATAAAAAAAGACGAAAATTTTCGACATTATTTTGTGACATTGTATGAATAGGCATTGACCCCAGAACAACGTAGACAAATAGAAACTAATCGAAAAGCAAATAAACAATTATTTGAAGCAATGTTGGATGAGGATGTGAAGAAGAAACTCGCTGACAAACAACAAAAAGAACGAGAAAAGCAAGAAGCACGCCGATATTAACATATTAATGCACCTTTCACCAACTAAATAATATTTTATGTACATAATTGTTTATAAATTAGTGAGATCAGATCTTTTTCATTTACCCAAAAACAATTACGCTACCGTTGATGTTTGTACACCCTTTTGATCCACAATTACACTGTTACTAATTATCAGATTGCTTGTGATCGTTAAATCCGTTCACGATAATATTTTCTATCGTTTTTATTACCGCATCAAATAAAGTTGAATCAGGCCCAAACTGACTGTGCACATTCGAACTAAGTCATTTTCTTAATTGATAATCTCAACAGAGTATTCTCGTCCATAACTAATGGCTTGATGAATCTTCTTGAGTCTGCTGCGCTGAGTTTGCCGCTGTGGTTTACTGTGGCGAGCCCTGCTATTATTACAAAGTAGCTGTACTAAGGGTTAATTACGAAACTAAGACAACAACGAACATTAATCACGTGATTCGCTGAAATTTAGTTCGTTGATCAAAAATATTCGAATACTACAATTGTTTTAGAACAAACAAGCATATATTTGTGTTAGAACGGAATATTGTCGTTATATTTTAACGATCATTAGCCACAAAATTATAGAATAACTCACGGTAGATTTGACCGGTGTTATAGTCTCAAGCCAGCGAGAACTGCTAAAATAATTTACCCAATATTATTACAATACGTTATTAATATTAACGTGACGTAAATCTACCCTAAACACTGCTATCATCAAATCCAAAATGAGCTCTATTCAGATCCAAACGCCTAACGCAGCAGGCCACCCCAAAACAGCAATTATGGGCCCTAAAAATCCTAAAGGACCAGGAGCACTAAAAAATGCTGGTATAGGGCGACCTTTACCGGACCCACATAATGCTGGCCCAAAAACACCTGGATCAACGGCGCCAATTCAAATTCAAGTTACAGCAGGCAATCAAAAGTCCAATAGTCGTAGTCTTCCCAACAGCCCCCGCTCAATTGTAAATGGAAACATTTCAAAAATCGACTCTCGTTCAGCGGCAGTTAGTCCCGCCACAAGTCCCCGCAATGCCGATATGTCCGAAGGAGGCAATTCTCGCATGCGTCCTAAGCCACTACCAAAAGCACCGCGAAAAAGTCCTCGAGGAGAAGGTGATCTTGAAGCGACAATCAGTCCGCGAAGTCCTGCTTCTTCACCGATGCCTATAATAGCCAATAATAATGCTACGGTAACACCTCCGATGAATGCGTCGCCCTCTGGTCGAGTTGTATCGCCTCTAGATGTTGAAACATCTTCTTCTCCAAAACCCAACGCATCCGCTCTTAACATGCTCTTAGCCGCAGAACAAGTGCGTATAATTATTTATATCATAACCTCGTATATTAATCTGCATCTAGATCACTGGCAAAATGACAGGTTATCGAACAGGATTATTGGAAGATTTACTTAAGCAGACCAAGAGATCTATATATGGTAATAAACGAACGTGTAGCTCATACAATTTGATTGAACTAAATTGACGTATACAGCCAACAACGAGCTTGTAAAAGGCGAGGTGAATGAAGATCTGAAAAAACGATGCCTTACAATCACTGAAATTATTGAGAGCGAGAAAGCATTTTTAAAGAGTATAAATTCCGCTACTGAAGTACGTACATATATTAATTTTTCATATTAATGCTAATTCTTGTCTACCTCAGCACTACTACAATCCTTCCAAAAATGGCGAATCTCCGGTGCCAGAAAGCAAAACCAAATTAATGTTTAATAATTTAGATCAAATAATCGAAGTCTCAACGGATCTGCTTCAAACAATGTTCGACACCATTCCTAATGATTTTGACGCGTCAGTTCTCGTCGGAAATATTTTTGTTCAATTCGTAAGTATACTTTAATATTATTTCCGTCGTATTTAACGCAATTCGTCTGTAATTAGGTCCCTCGATTCGTTGTATTCGATGAATATACAAAGTTGCATTATCAAGCGATAAAAATATTCGGTCAATTAGAGCGCAAAAAAGAAGTCGTACAATATTGGAAAGAATTGCGCGAACGAACCGGCGTCCTAGATATTATGGCGTTATTGATTATGCCCGTACAACGATTTTTAAGACACAAACTATTATTAGAGGTAAGTATTGAACACTTTAAGACCGTGTCTTTGCAATAATTTTTGACCTTTTCCTTTTTAGGAATTATTAAAAAGAACGCCGGAAGGTCATCCGGACCATGAAGCTGTCGTTAGGGCAATCGGAGCGATCGATCAATTCGCGCACAGTGTTAATGAAAATGTCAAGCGACACACTGCCCTGCAAAAATATAACGAAATTGAACGAAAGTTTGGATTTCCAAAAGAGGTAATTATAATATAAATAAAGTCCATTTTTAGCTATTTTAGCCATACGGCTTAATGACTTGTGCACCGCAGTTGGAATTGCCGGAAGGTTCCGAAGATATTCGGATCTTCATCAAAGAAGGCACATTAATGAAAGTCTGTCGCAAAGAGCCCAAGCCTCGATATTTTGTATTATTTGACAACATGTTAATATACGGCGAGTCCGGTGTATTATCGTACAGCATTCATCGGATCCTGGAACTGTCCAAAACATCGGTCAAAGACGTCGAAGATAGTTCAGGTGCGTCAATTAATAATCTCGATGATACATATCATATATATATATAAATAATGATATCGTATTTAATTACGGATGTTAGTCATGGAGAACGCGTTTGAGATCTACAGCACGGGCAAGTCATTCGTAGTCTTTGCAGATAACTCGCGAGAAAAGATGAGTTGGCTCAATTCGTTCAAACAAGTCAAGCTGCTCGATGCAAATGACAATCAAGCCGCGATTTGGGTCAACGACAAAATGTCCAAGTGCTGTTTGAAGTGCGGCCGCGAGTTCAAAGCGCATTTCCGACGCGTAAGTTGCAACGACTGTGAAGCACGTGATTGATATCTGATTGACAATTTTGACAGCACCACTGTCGCGCTTGTGGGCTGCTAGTGTGTGCCAAGTGCTCGCCCAAGACTGCCGTTGTGCCATCAGTGTCGTCTACCGGCAAAGTGCGCGTGTGCAACGATTGTTTCGATGAAATTTCGAATGGCATCACTCCCAAAAAAGGTAAAAATGCTGCGGCCATCCTCGTTAGTATCGAACTAACGACAGTTTGTAGCCTCAGCACATCTTGCGGACAATGACATGAGCTCTGAAGATGATGATTCGTCCTCGGAAGGTTCGTACTAATGACGCCTTAATAGACACACGGACTAACAACGTGTAATCTCTAGACGAAGCACAAAAGTTGTCGAGGTCAGCGAGCGTGGCTGGCGGAAGTAAATCGAACGGCACTTCACCCGCGGTTAGTCGACCAAGCATTGCCGTGAGATCGCCTGAGACCCACAAACGCAGCAACTCCGCCGTGCCGGGCAATGATGGCGTGACGAAGAAAAAAACACTTTCGAATCTGTTTACAACATTACGAGGGCTCACAAAGAAAGAAGGTGATCAGTAATAGACTCGCGTGATTTGTTGTATTTAGTTCTGGCTGTAAAATATTCGGCCGTGTATTTATTTCTTTTGGCAGCTTTAGACTCTTTTGCATCAATTTTTTACAAGCTTACGTATTGTAGTCAATAAGCTACCTGCGAATATATAACCAGATCAAAATATATCACACATGAAGGGTTAAAACTATTTTACAATCTGCGTTAAAGTTTGTTGCTTATAAACACTGGTCTTGTTAGGGACCACTTCTGTCAGGTCCTTGAGTGGTTCCAGCAAGTAACTGATAACAGGAATGGCAAAAGAATTGCCAATCATCTCTTTGCGCCTAATGTCGGAATAATTATTGCACTCCGTGTAGCCGGAAGGAAAGCCTAAGAATCGTTCGCACTCTGATACTTTCAACGGTTTTAATTTGCCGTCTGAGCCAAGCACAGGATCATAGCGCGGATTGTCCAGCCCCCACTCCACTGACTTGCCCGTGAACCTCTGTACTGTGTTGTGCGTCGTTATACAATTCATTTTTTCACGCAGAGCTATGCGATCTTGACTTAGATAGAATTGTGCCTAGCCGCACAAGAGTAAGTTTTTTTTTTGAATTTCGGTTAACCTCCACTAACACTACGTACATATTGCTTCTCGGGGTTGGTAGCAAGTATCGACAACGGTCCCTTACGCGGAATATTCGTCCAATAGTATCGGTTTCTGTGTGCGCCACTGACTTGTGCAGCATCAATTTTGACAGGTGAGACACCGAGACAGTTTGAAATCTCATCTTTGTCTTGTCGGCGCATGCTCGCGACATTTTCAAACAAGAAGAACGGTGTCTCGCCCGCGTGTGACTCTTTGTACCACTTGAGGATCTTCACAAACTCGTAGAACAGTCTGCTTTGACTGCCTTTCAGACCTTCTCTGCCTTTCTGTTGTCGAGAGCAGTGTTAGTCTCCGTCAGCTACAACATGTCAACGACACACCTTCAAGATTGACAAATCGTTGCAGGGGCTGCCCGCAACAAACAATGTGATCTTCGGCAATTTTTCAATGTCCCGCTTGGTGACTGAAGTAATGTCCCAATCAGGTCCGACACGAGTGTACTTCACTGAAGGCCATCTAGGTGGAATTCCACAGAGGTTAATAAGTGTAATATCGTTGTTCGTTGACCAGTACGTACTCTTTTCGAATGTTCATTTGCACGACTTCACGACAGTCAGGATCAATTTCGCACACAAAGTATTTAGCGACCTATTAGTACAAATCAGCAAGTCAAATATCGATAATGTAACTTACATTGATGCCGACTTGTTTCAACGCCATTAAGGCCCCACCAATGCCGTCGAACCCTGAGAAAACATTGATCGGCGAATGATCAGGCGGGAAGAACATTTGACTGCACGTCTCGAAAAACTCTTGCGGTGTGCATCGTTGACTGAGTTCTTTGGTGTTGTCGATCGGATCTTGTGAGAATTGACTCAGCGGCGATGACGGATCGATCACAATTTGTTTACGTCGTTTTTTATTGGGCGATGGTTGACTGTTAGCATAATTGCTCTGTGACCGAGCCTGTATATGATGTTAAATTACTAAATATAGTATTTAGGCTCACGTTATTGATGACTACTCACAGATTCAGGCATGAGAATTGGAGTGAATTCTTCTTCGTCTGAATCTACCGAACTACTTGACGAGATCTGTATCATTTCTTGGAACTTCCTCTTCTTGGTGTGATTTGGAGATGGTTCACATGAACTGTGCCGAGACAAGTACCGTTGAGTGTCAACTGCCACGTGCGGCTGTGGCTGAGTTGCAATGTCGCGGGTCCTGATGTGAGGGGTTGTATCTTGGGAAAGAATTTCGACAGGAACTGGCCCATTTCTGTGTGGACCTGGTGGCAGTTGTGACAGTTCCTCGTACTGCTCGTACAGCTGCGACAGCACTTCATCGGGCAGCGCGTCGTCAATATACTGCGACTCAGTTACGACAACATCACGTTGTGACTGCCAAGGTCGAATCTCATCTCTTGATTGGTCTAATTGGCTGTTAATTCGCTCCGCAGCATCTACTCGTTGGTTAGCCAGGGAATTGAACGCTGGTTTTTCAACTTGAACGGGCACTTCCTCGACGCTGTGTAACTGTTGTTGCAACAGAGGTGTCGGGAGTATAGCCGCTAGCTGACTGTCAGTAATCTGTGACGCATCAGCTTGTGAACAGAATGACTCCGACGAATAACGCAATGGATCGCTGTGTTCGCTGTACATGTTATTTACAAAAGGATCGCTCGGCATGTCGCGGAGTGAATTCTGCAGTCTGTTCATATTCGGATTGATCTGTCCTGGCAACAGTTTTTGAGGAACGGGACTGGGACTACTTTCAATGTACTCCACGTGAAACATTTCCGCAGCGTTCACTGGCATCAGCTTGACATGGTGCAAGTCGAGCAATTGACTCGTGTGATCGTCTCTGGTAGGCTCCGTTTGACCAATCGTATTCTTGTCTACCTGTTGCAGTACTGATTGAATACGTCGATCTTCAGCATGGCCTTCTCTAAGGTACGCGCTGTACTCCTGATCTGTTGAACGCGCCTCTCCTGTCAACAAACTCACATTGGCGTGATAGTGCCCAGCTGACTGCACGGGTCGAATACTTTCAGCCATGTACTGTTGTATCTCTGCGCCTCCGTCATCGCCAGGGTGCGAATACTCTTGACACTGCCCAACAGGGGCCTCTTCAACATTCACGACCTCATTTTTGTCATCTTCATCGATATCGTACACTAGATGCCTCTCTGGACTGTTTCTAGGTGTTGCACTATTACTAATCACTTGTTTCACATCTTCGTCGTCTGAATCATCATCATCAAGCACGACGTTTTTCTTCGGTGTAAGCTTATTGATCCCCATTGATCCATGTGTGAGTCGAGGCTCCGATCGTGCTTTATTTTTCAGCCTCAAGTCCTCGAGTTCCCATTCTTTGGCCTTTGACTGCGGTGCTGAGAAACTACTCGCCTTTACTGGAGTGACGTTGACATGTGATCTAGAAGCACCGCTGAACTTGTAGCCGGCGTCTTTCATATTATCCAACATTGCGAAGGGAGATGTTGTCTTTGTTTTGCTTGGCGACACGGTGGTTGTGATATCTTCGGAACTTTTTGGGGCAACACGTGTCACGTTCGTATTCGTGTTGACAAGTGGATTAGGTACTTTTTGAGCAGCCGCGTTCGTTGTTGCAGCCGCTCGTATTTTTGCAGGCTCTTTTGGCCTGTTCGAACTATCCAGTGTAGGTTTATGAACCAAATTTTCTGACGAGTTTTTTTTGTCTGTTGGGTTAGACGGCTGCAAGGACCGTTTAGCTATGACGGCTTTTACAAGATGTGCCGGCATTTTGATCTTAGGACTGTCATTCGATGGTGTCAAGGACTGTGATTCACTGCTGTTTTTGTTATTTGCTCGTTGTTTGTCCTGACCAAACTTGTTTTTAACTTCTTTAACCTTCTCTTGAGAGGCACGCCGTTGAGGATTCGACCTTAATTCAGGTCTTTTGCGTTTCTGTAATTGGTCGCCTTCGTCACTTAATTCGTCGGCGTCACTATTGCTCTCACTCTCACTCTCAATTTTAATTTCTTTCTTCACTTTTCTTTCGTGCGACTTTTTTACAGCAACCATATTCGTTGTGCCTTGTTGACTTGTTTTGTTTTTGGAGTCGTGCGATAACTTTCGTTTAGCATGCGGGGGCGTACTGTCATCAATAATATTAAGGTCGCTCTCTTTTTTAGTTTTTAGCATAAAATCACGTAATTCGATTATCTTCAAAATGTCGTGGCCAATGGTAATCTTCATGACTTCGCTGAGGAACTTTGCATCGAGCAAATGAATCGAACTTTCGCGTATTTCATGCTCAACAAATATATTGACGTATTTTTCAATTTTCGCTGGCGTCCATTCATCAGGTTGTTGAGAGAAGAAGTGAAGCCAGTACTCGCGCAAGTCGATCGGAAAATCTTCTTTAACAAACGCGTGATCGTCAGCAACAGGGTCATCGTCGCAAAGCTTCAATTTGTTGGCTTTAAAGTACTCTTTGAAGTAGTACAAATTGTGATCTCTTTGTTCTTTAACCGAAAGCGCTTTGTAACTCCGAAAAGGAAGTACTTTAACTTTGCCAGTGACTAAATTAGCTGGGTTTTCATCCATCATGTCGCTAGGAAATAGTTCACGGGCACCGCATTTACGCGCAACCACTAAGACAGATCAGCATAAAATGTTGTTCATAAGTTTGGGTACTCACCATCTACTACATCACTAGGCTTGTAATACCAACGTATACCGAGTTGTGGCTCGTTCTGTTTGTCTCGCCAAATAGATTCTAAGAAAAATAAGAAATCCATTAACCTCAGAAAATATTTAAATTATCAACAAATAATTATATGCTTGGTGCGCGCGTTCGAATAAATTAATTATTTAATTTTTGTGTAAGATCTGATTTTTTCCTTACTTATTTGGCCAATGTAAGGAGAGTCCTCCTTGCCACTCCACATATAAACGCCATCACCAGTTGAATATTCGGTATTATTTAATACTACACAGCGATAATAGGTGATCTCGCCAATCCGCTCGATGATATCCGCAGCTCGCCAAATAACATTCATTATTTAATCATATTAACGTATACCAAACGCCATTATTACAACCATAAGAGGTAATGCACGCAACGCTCAGAATTTAAAAGCGAACGACGCTTGGCACCAGATTTTTAAGCACGTGGTAATCAAATGCGATATTATTTTTAATCGTAAATAACTATTCGTTTACAACTCTTCCAAGGGCAAATCGCGTCCCTTGTCTTCTTCGGCGTGGGTAGTACGCAGTTCCTTGACGCGCACGAGACCTTTACTCCACTCGTCAGGAGCAATCAACACAGCTCGCTTAGCGCCAATACGATCCGCGTAGTTGAAGCACCAAGGAATCTTCTTGCCTGGGATTAATTGCACTTCAACAGCTCTACCCTTTTCGCGCAACCTGAACAATAAAAGTTAATACGGACCTCAAAGAAGACTAGCCAATGACTCACTTGTTAGCGACCTGATACGCGTTCAATCTCATTGTCTCGTCGTAAGCAATGACAATGTCATCAATCTCAGGAGGAATATCGTTGTACAAACCCTTCTCCTTCAACAGCTCGACGATAACACAGTCACCAAACCCGAAACCAGCGGCGGGAATTTCAGTTTTGGAGCCGTACAAAGTCAACAAACCGTCGTAACGACCACCTCCGCAAATAGCACGTAATTGGACCTACATTTTTGATTAGTACTGCACGATTCAAACATGTCTTATATGACTCACAGGAGGCTTGGCAAATGCTTCAAAGACAATGCCAGTATAATAAGCGAGACCACGAACGACAGACGCGTCAAATTGGAGCCAGTCTTCAAATCCGTAGGCCTTGGCGTAGTCCCACAAATCACGGAACTCAATCATGACTGGCGAGTCCTTGCCGAGGACTTGTTCCAACTGAGTCAAATCTTTGATGGTGAGCGTAGAGTTAATCTTGGCAATAACATCTTCTGAGAGACCAAGTTCGGCCAACATTTTTTGAACAGCTTCAGCTTCTAATTTGTCAAGTTTGTCAACGATAACGCAAACTGGAGCGAACTTCTCCTTGGTGACACCGAGTGGCTCCAAAACGTTTTGCAATACTTTACGACTGTTAATCTTAATGCCAACATCCTTGCTGGTTAAGCCCAAAGATTTGAACAAACTGGTAATGGCCGCAAGCAATTCAGCTTCAGCAGTGACTTCTTTGACACCAACAATGTCCATATTCCACTGGTAGTGCTCGCGTTTACGACCACGAGTGGTGTTTTCGTAACGCCAGCATTGAGGGATCGAGAACCATCGAATGGGAAGCAAGAGGTTGCGACCGGTTTTCAAAATTAAACGAGCAAGTGTAGGCGTCATTTCAGGGCGAAGAGTTACGTTGTATTTATCTTTGTCCTGTGTAAAATACATTTTTAATAAAGATCCTTTAGAAAGTTGCACCTGTACTTACTTCAAAGTTGTACATTTGTTGGGTGATTTCCTCCCCAGCTTTTCTTTTGTAAAGCTCTTCGAGTTCCAAAATTGGAGCGTCATATTCCTAAATCCAATCATTTTAATACCGCGATCCGATCTGTATCAATAAACGTACTTGGAAAGCAAATCTTCTGGCAACTTCTTTAAACTTGCCAAACAACCAGTTTTTCATTCGCATGTCAGCTGGAAGGAAATCTCGAGTTCCAATAACGGGCTCGGTTTCAATTATACCTAAGAAATAGATGTCAGAGACACAGAATTTTGTTTAATTATTCTTTAATATTAGAATAATGTAAATATCAATATAATGCTATACGGAATAGCTTTAGGGGAGAACAAAAATAATTAACGAATTTATTGATTTTTTTAGCTTCAAATTTTTTAACGACGGAGTGATACTGCTAAGGAGCATACCTTTCTTGGCATTACGACCACGCTTAGATTCATTTGTATTCTCTCCCTTATCCTTCTTCTTGGATTTGGTTTCGGGATTTGCCGGTTTCTGTGATTGCTGTCCAGCTTGATCTACCTTCTTCTGCTGTTGGTCGTTTTCCATTTGGTAATATGTGTATCTTTTTCACTCAAATTTATAATGAAAAGCGAACGCGACCAACAAGCAACATCTTTTTTTTTCTTTTTATTTTCGCAGATCACACTAATTTTACCGTATTCACGACAGATGTCCCTTTCGACATTATGAAATCTTGCGAGATGTCATTATTAACGCAAGTTCTAGAAGCGCCCTGGTCGCTTGCAAATGTCCCTGTGATAAAGGATGCGAGTCACTCTCGTTTTTAAGTCCTGCTTCAAATCCACAAACCAAAGTGTCCCTATTATTGACTATGAGATACGACTGTTCGCAGTTAGTATCATTCGGTACCTTAGTGCCCATTTCAACATTATATAAGTCTCATCCAGTTCAGCAAATCCAGTAGCCCCACTATTTAGTGACTTGTCACCCGCGAGTGCTAATACGAGTGAATTCTTCTCTACGTTCATCCAATCTTCTTTTTTCGTAGGGAAAGATTGATCCAAGTCGCTGATATAATATGCCATGTCGAAGTCGAGAGGGGCCAGGAACGAGTCTGTCGCTAATGGATGCTCGGACTTCCCGTTGTTAGCTAGGATAAAGACTTTGTTCACTTCGTCACTTACAGGAGGCAGCAAGACAAAATTGTTCGGGTGTGCATTACAATGGAAACCTAACAAGTCTTCGTAAGTGGCCCAGCTGATATTGTTGTTTAGCATCAACTGCTGAACCCATCCTGCTTCGTAACCTAATCGCCAATATATTTGCGCTAACAACGACACTCCCTCACTGAGAGCGGGCGATTAATATTATTGCAATTATTAGCGTGCATAATTACCTCAGAGGCAAGTGTCGGTTAACAATTGCACTGTTGTGCTCCCACAAAGATTTGAACTCTTCAGGAACACTCTCGGGCACTGAGCTGAGACCTTCGCCGGTCTCCTGAATGACTCGGGGATGTTTCATCAAGTTTAACTTGTTCTCAAATTCTTCAGTCAATACTGACACCCATGTCTCGCCAAGTATGCCTCCTTCGGCACGTGTCGCAGGGAATAGAGAAATTAATTGATCGCGATTGATGTTCTTGACTAATGTCGGCAATAACATTTCTAGGCCTACAATGACGTGGTCACCAAGTCTTCTGTCACTAAAAGTTTCAAACAGCCCGCAGTACTTTTTAATTTTCGGGCAAGTGTCGCTTGGCAAAATGTACTGAAAGAATCCTAAACCGAAAATAAGTTCAATCATGTATTTTAACCTACAAATCAAATTACCGATTGGTCGATTTGCCACTGGTTTGTCATGTTTAATTAACAATTGTTCAATTTGGCACGTAAAGTACAATTCGCGGAAACAAGTTTGTTCGAACATGACTCCTCGTACTTCGTCAAACTCGCGCCCTTTGTAGTCTCTATAATTTTTTTTACAAATTATTGATTACGTATTATATTAGTCTTTCGTACGTGTTTTCTAACGGCCTTCGCTTGGTTATAATTCCTTGGCCCAAATTGCCGCATCCTTTTAACCGATAGTACTTGTCATTAATATTAATAATTGCCGATCGAACACCACTTTGATATCCTCGAATATCCGTTTCTGCGTCGAACGTTAATCAAGAATTTCCATTTCTTATCAAAATGTACCTGTGGCTGTTTTAATAAGTGGATGATTTATGGTAGGTGGTAAATTAT